>Ga0137451_1000049_pt1 | contig 39492 bp, 66 predicted proteins | sample EasRivERMGT500_2_FD_102336 | JGI IMG/M metagenome (GOLD analysis project Ga0137451, IMG submission 102336) | Soil microbial communities from meander-bound floodplain in the East River, Colorado, USA - East River MetaG ERMGT500_2 | ecosystem: Environmental > Terrestrial > Soil > Floodplain ... | reverse complement strand
TCGGGTTGGCGATTGGCATATCGCTCTGGTCGCACTCGTACGCTGACAAGGCGCGCATGGAATCGCGTCTCCTGCAAGTGAAAGTCGAAGGATTCGAGAAGGCACTGTGGGCCGCGAAGATTGATCCTAATCCTCACCTACCAGGACAGCCGGAATGACCCACAACGCACAGCACGTCATCATCCACAGCATCGCCGAGAGCGAGCCAGTTACGCCGCAAGACAAAGCGGAGTTGCTGTTCATCGGCGAGCGCAGCACCGATGGCTGCTCGTTCTCTGACGCGCTGACTGTCGTGCGCATTCTGTGGAAGTACCTGCGGCCGTGAGCGAGAAGCTCCGCACCCAGCTTGCGCGCGATGAGGGGCGCGTGGCGCATGCGTATCAGGATTCGCTCGGGTTCTGGACCATCGGGGTAGGCCACCTCATCGACGCGCACAAGGGCGGTAGGTTGCCTGAGCACATCATCGACGCGCTGCTCGATCACGACATCAACGAGCACACGCAGGAGTTGTTCGCGCGCCTGCCGTGGGTGAAGGACATAGACCCGCCACGTCAAGCGGTGCTCGTTAACATGGCGTTCAACCTCGGGGTGTCAGGGCTGCTCGGGTTCACCAATACGCTCGCATTCGTCAGGTCAAAAGACTACGAGCGCGCCGCGGATAACATGCTCGACAGCAAATGGGCCAAGCAGGTTGGGCAGCGTGCAGACAGACTTGCGCAACAGATGCGCACGGGAGAGTGGGTATGAGCTTCATCATTCTCTTCGCCAAATGGTGGGACGAGCGCGGCACGGGCATATTGGGAACAGCAACGACCATCGTCTCAGGCCTTCAAGCGCTCAACGGCCTGATCGCCACCGAGAACCTTGTATATTGGCAGGCAGCCGGCGTCATCCTGGGCGCGCTTACCATCCGGCGCAGCAACACGAACCGCCGCAAGATCATCCACGCGAGCAAGCCCACACCGAAGGAACCTGCATGAAATACCTGCTCATCGCCCTCGCCCTGGTGCTGTTTGGCATATCCAGTCAGGCGCTCGCGCAGACTGCTACGCCCTGCAACGCCTCGCAGCCATGGAACGCCTACTGCCTACAGTGGACCGCGCCTACGACCAACGTCGATGGGTCTGCCATTACGCTTCCGCTCAACTACCGCATTGAACAGCGCGTCGGCACTTCTGGCTCGTGGGTGCAGGTGGTCGCTGGCGTCACGGCGACGCGCGCTTACATCACGAACCTGGCAGCCGGGACCTACTACTTCCGCGTCTATTCCAACTGCACTGGGTGTACCGAGTCTGTGCCATCTGGCTTGTCGCCTGCCGTGCCGATCACGGCGCCACCGATACGGCCAAATCCGCCCACGATCGTCATCGCGATTACGATCTCGGAGAACTCGCCGCCGGCCGCGGTCCTCGTGAATGGAAGCCCCGTGTATGCCTCGGCCACCCCGTAGCGCTTTCGGGCGCAACTCGGGGCGCACGCTCGGCAAGCGTGGCCGGCGCAGCGAGCTGCACCTGTTCATGTTCGGCCGCTGGTGGGTGGTGAAATGAATGGTTCAGCCTGCACGGATCGAACGTGCGTTACGAGGGCCAAAACCTCGTGTCCTGCCGCTAGACGAAGGCTGAACGGAGGTAAACGGTAGCATGTTCGGCCTGTCCAACATTCGCCTTGGGATCTACGCAGCCGCAGCGCTGGCAGTCGCCTTCCTTGTGTGGCGCACGTATAGCCTCACAGGCAGGCTCGCTGTAGCCACCCTCGCCACGGAGCAGGCTCAGGCCAATCTCGTGGCAGAGCAGGCGTCACGGGCCAAGGAACGCAAACTGCAAGAGGATGCAAGCAATGACTACGAAAACCGGCTCAAGGCGCTCAACGTGGCTAAGGCTGCTACCCCTGTTCGCGATGTCAGGCTGTGCAAGCGCGCCCCCGACAGTGTGCCCGCCACCCCCACAGCCGCCAGCGGAGTTGCTCAGGCCGATCGCCGAAGACTTCCGGACTCGTCTGGATTTGTTGCTGGCTACGGGTCAGGCGTCCAAACCGGAATAGTTGATCGGTGGAGTGATAGCGGGCCGGACATTGGGCCTCAACTTTAGGGATTTATATACATGACTCCCTCTGAGCCTTGCGGGCCTTCCGCTTGCGTGTTTTCGCAGCGTCGCTCTTGGGCTTCGGGCGGTAGCGCAGCACAACGTCTGCGATGGAGTCGAGACTCGCCAGTTCGCGCCGCGCAGCCAACGCGGCCATTCCCTTACGCTCATTCAGTGGTTTCCTCTTCATGCGGTCAACTCCGAGTAGGTGATGCGCTTGCCGGCGGTCGCGCGGACGAAGCTGTCAAGGCGCTCAAGGGTGTGGCGTTTGCAGTTGCCATCGTTCAGGCGGAACGCAAACTCATCGACGTAGCGGTGCAGGTGCTTGCGGCTCGTCTGGTGATAGACGCCAGTGATGCCACGCTTCAGGAGCGCCCACACGCTTTCGATGCCGTTCGTGCTGACGTTGCCGCGCACGTATTCGCCCGCACTGTGGTTGATCTGCTCGTGCTGGTAGAACAGCCCGTCAAGGCCGTTATATGCGGCAGCCTCGTCGGTGTGCAGCGTCGCACCGACTTCGACGTTGGCGTGGATCGCCCGATGCACGGTGTCCATGTCCACGTCATCCACTGGCGCGGCAATCGTTCGCCCGCCACGTTCACGCATGCCGAGCACGGCAGCCTTACCGACTGCGCCGCGCCCGGCCCGGAGTTTTTTTCCGGTGTGTTTGTTCGCCTCCTTGCCGCCGATGTAGGTCTCGTCGATCTCGACGACGCCGGAAAGCTTCGCGAGGTCATCGCCGCAAGCCTCTCTCAGCCGATGCAGGACGAACCACGCCGACTTTTGCGTGATGCCGATCTCCTTGGCCAACTGCATCGAACTGATGCCCTTGCGGGCCGTCACGAGCAGGTACATGGCATACAGCCACTTGTGCAACTGGACATGGCTGCGCTCGAAGATCGTGCCCGTGCGGACGGTGAAATCCTCCGAGCATGCGTTGCAGCGGTAGTACCCGCCCTTGCGCTTGCCGATCCGCTCGCCGCTTGCGCAGATGGGGCACTTCGCGCCCTCCGGCCAGAGGCGCGCTTCCAGGTACTCGCGCGCCGACTCCTGATCGGGGAACAGTTGGAAAAGCTGAAACGTGCTGATGGTGCTGGCGCTCATGCCAACACCTTGCGCTTGCCAGCCCAAACGCGCCCGGCCACATCGATGCGGTATCCACGCTTCGGACCGCTGATATGAGCCTCGCCCAAGTTCTTTCCGTAATCGCGCCGGTAGAGCATGCCAAGCGCGAGGTACATGGCTTGCGCGGCCATCAGGCTTTCGCACGGGATGATGCGCTCCGCAATGATCAACCCGAACGGGCACGCGTCGGTGAGGGGGTTGTGGGAAGACAGCGCGAGGCGCGCCTTGTACGCCTTGGCGGTCTCGCCGGGGATCGTGGGCAAGGGGACGCTCATGACCGGCACCCCGCGTCTTCCCAAGCGCCTTCACGACGGCGGTCGGCTGCCGCGTCCCGCGCTTCCTCCGCCCACTCTCGATCCGCAGCCCTTGCGCGCTCACGGTGGAGCATTTGTTCAAAGTCGCTGTCGTCGCCGCAAAGCATCTTGACCAACGTTTCCACGCTCAGTTCGGTTTTCATGACATCACCCAGTGAGCCGGGAGGGTTTCGCCGATCTCTTCGCACGTGGCGCGCAGCTTGCGGCAGGCGACGCGGAGCGAGTAGCGGGCGCCGGCCTTCGCGCGGCCGTCTTCGATCTCTCTGGCGTCGTCACACTTCGCGAGGGCTTTTACGTACGCGCCCCAAGCCTTTTCCCACTTCACGATTTTCTGCATCTGGTTCATCTGGTTCATCTGGTTCATCTCAATCTCCCGCAGGGACATCCTGCATGTGTGTAGTTAACTCCCTTTCAGAAAGGGAGTCAAGTACCTTGAGTGAAACTGTGATGAATTACCATAATGAGCGAGGGAGTGATGTATATAAGTCCCTTACAAAGCCAGCATTTCGCAGTCATTGACCGTATTCCTGAATATGCGTAGGAAGTAAGTCGCGCAGCACATTGTCATTTCGGGGTCTGGCGACGTCGATATGCTTGATAAAGCAGAACAGCAGCCAGTCCATGTAGACATCACGGCAGCGCTTTCTCTCTTGTTGGCTGGTGTCGCGAGCATCGTGCAGCCACGAAGGAATTGGCACGCTCCAAGGCTCCGGTGGCATTGGATTTTCGCTCACGTTCCCTCCTTTGCCGCAGCCGGTGGGGCGAGGGCTTCTCTCGCCATGCGCAACGACATCGCGTGATGGTCGCTGTCGCAGTATTGGCCGTCGCACTCGACGTGCTGAAGTATTAGTGTCAGGGCTTCGCGCAACCTCCCAACGGTCGCGTTGGCCTGGGTGAGCTTCAACTCCGCAGCGATGCGCGCCATGTCGTTGTTGCCGTAGTCGGCGAGGTGCTTCAGCGCGTGTGCGTGCTCGATGTCGTCGATCCTGATCTGTTCGCGCAGCCGCGCTATCTCAGCGTTGGCGGCGGCCAGCGGCGCAGCATCGGCCGCTTTCGTGCACGCGCAGACCGGGTTGCGAATGTCCACAACGGCCTCGCAGCCCAAGCAAAGAACCATGTGCTGGTCGCTCATACCTCGCCTCCCGCGCGGGCGGTGTCGATGGCGGCGCGTAGTGTTGAACGGCCGCCGTTGGGGTAGATGTAATCGCCACTTGGCTGTGACTGCACCTCGACGCAATAGCACCGGCCGCGGTCCTCCAGCCAATCGAGCCGCGCAGCATCAGCCTCCATCCTCGCCACCTGCTCCCGCAGGGCGACTTCGCGCTGAACAGCTTCGCCGTGGTAACGCTCGACATCAGCAAGACGCGCTTGCAGAGCGGCGTTGGCGGCTAGCAAGGCGGCGTAGGCGATCAGCAAATCGTGACGGTCACGCATTGGCGGATCAGGCAGCGTGCTTTGAGATGCTGTCCACACGCTGTCGTGCTGACGTATCTGCGCCAACCGCTCAGCACTCACCGCGGGGGTGTCGTTGTTGGTCATGGAGAAGCCTCAATTTGTTCATGGCCTAGCAGCGTCATCACGACGTTCTCTGCCCACAGATTTTCGCCACCTCTGCCGCGCAAGAATCTGTGCAGTGAAACGCGGTCGAGGTGCGCGATGTCAACGGAACCCCAGCCGCCAGCGGGATACTTGGCGCGAATGTAAATTCCGGTCTCAGGCATCTCTGCGCGCGTCTCGTCGAAGTACAGAACGTGCTCACTCACGGCAGCACCGGCACCGGGATCTTCGCAAACACGGCCTCACGCTGCACCGGCGTCAGGAACTTCAAGTCTGTGAGTCGCAGTTTGGCGAGGTTCGACGCGCTCAGCGCTGCTACCAGTGCCGGGAACGCCCTGCAATAGCACGAGGTGTGCGCATGGCGCGCCGGGGTCGGCTTCTTGCGATTGAAGAACAGCATCAATTCGTCGTAACCCGTCCCCGTCACACACACGAAGCAGGGCTTGATGTGATACGCGGTGTCGAGCGTCGTACGGGCGGGTAGGTTGTCTTTGAAGGTCATGGGGTCACCGGTAACGGCAGCGCGAACATTTCCAGTGCGTCAGATTTGTGGCCAGTCACAACCACGGCGTGACCTAGCTTGCGGGCTACTCCTACCTTTGTGTCGTAGTCCTTGTGAGTGCAGTCGATCGTGCCGATATGCACTCCACCCGGCCAATCGCGCACCCAATTCATGTGCTGCTTGCGAATCACTTCTTCAAGTTCATCAACCCGCTTGCGCAAGCGACGCGCCTCACGCTGAGATATTTTTGTCACTTCACTAACCTCACAGCAATTTTGCAATGCCCGCACTGGCACTCACCGCGCGGGTGTAACGGGCCACGACAGCGGCCCACGGAGCGAAACTCGGCGATCAGGTCGGCTAGTAGCTCGGCGTCAGCACCGACTTGTGCAGCCACATGCCGCAAATGCGCTGCCATCAACTGACGGTCAGCGCCGGCTGCGATGGAGTCGGCGAGGCTCAATATGTGAGCAGAAAACGTCGTGACCGCTGACACAGCCACGACGCCCTGCGCGCCCGGGGTAACTGACGGGTGCGGCAGTTGGTTATTCATGGATCAACTCGTTCACTTCTGCGATCAATGCGCCGTCGCTTCCGAAGTGCATGTGAAAGGCTTTCGAGCCACGCGCCAGTGAAGGGCCGTGATCCATGGTCATCTGCATGCTCGTAAGACCGTCAGGCACTACGCCGCGGTGATGCCAGACACAAAGCGGAATTGTCCCTTGATGCCCGATTCGACGTCCGCCGCTGAGTAGGTGATGAATTTCGGCCGGGAACACGCCTGTGCCGTTATGCCTGCACGCGATGCAACCGAGAGCGTGCAGCTTGTCGAAGCGGATCTCGTCGGCTTTGGTCATAGCTGCGAGCCATTTATCTTGCGACGATTGTTGACCTGCTCTTTGGGTGTTGCCCACCGACAGTTTCCTGGTTCGTAATGGCCTGTTTCGTTGTTGGGGAATCTGTCCAGGGTCTTTCCCGCTGGACGCTCTCCCATGTCGGCAAGGAAGTTCGCGAAGTCGTTCCAGCGCTCACAGACCTTAATGCCGCGACCGCCCCAATACTTGAACTGGGCGAAGTTCTTGTTATTGCAGCGAGTCATCATTGATGACCAACTGCGATAAGTTGGCGTGTTTACGTGGCCGTGCTTCGTGTTGGCCGCTGTGATGCGATCACTACGCCAGCAACCGCAAGACTTCACAACGTTGACCTTTTCACGCAGAACCCCGCGCGCCACAACACGCTCCGTGCCGCAGTCGCAAAGGCAATGCCACCGTGATATGCCTTTCTCAGATGGAGCCTGAGATATAACGAGCCAGCGCCCAATCTTCTGACCAGTCAGTTGCACGGCATTCATGAAGCCATCCTCGCCAGTTCTTCTTCGATGCTGGCAATCGCTATTCCAGGAAGAATCTTTTGATGGATCACATCCAGAACGCGACGCCAGTAGTTAGCGAAATCGTCTGCGCTCATTTTATCGAATGCCGTGGACTTCACCAATCGAATAATGCCCTCGCGCGTCACGATCGAATCGAACAAGCCGGTCATATACTTGAAGGCGCAATGAACGTCTTCTTTGCTGCGCACCTCCATGAATGCACCTGGCTCAATCTCAATCCTCTCAATGTTGTTGGCGATCATTTGGCACAAGAGGTGATAGCGACGATTCCACGCACCAGAGCGGTTCGCGCGCACCTTGATGTCCACGGGAAAGGTTGACCCGATGTTGTGGCGATTGAGCGCCTTCTGCGATTCCTCATCAGCGGGAGCGCAGCCGAACAGGGTGCGGGTCATCCAGCATTCCATCACGCGGCTCGCTTCTTGAGACGTTTGTCGATGTCGTAAAGATCGCGCATCAGCACGAAAGCCTTTTTGGCGTCCTCAAGTTCTCCGAAAAAGTGGTGTGCGAAGTCTGCGGACTCTTTTGCGACCCGCAGCAAGTGAAAGGCGCTCGGGGTCATCGACGGCTCGCATTCCTCCAAGAGCAACGCATAGGCGGCAAGCTGGATCAGATAGTCCTGATACACCGCATTGCTGGTCTTCCAGTCGAGCAACACAATGCGGCCCTTCATGTCGCGGCCAATCGCGTCGATAGTACCGCCGAACTGGTAGCGCTCAGAAACGTATCCGCGCTCCGTGGCGAGGATTTCGATACGGGTCTGTTCCTGCCATTCCTTGAACTGGTTGAACGCGTTGGTGGCCTTCTCAATCAGTTCTGGCGCTGCTGTGAACACTGGGCGCTCTCGTTTGAGGATGTCGCACTCGATCATGTCGTGCGCGATGTTGCCGGCGAGCGCCGCCTGGTCGCGTTCCTCGTACAAATGCGCTGCGCCTGACTGGCCTTGCTTGAATGCCCAGTGAAGCAATCCGCCACTCTCCTTGAACCTCCCTATGATGGTAGTCGTGCCGGGGATTTTCTCCCCGGCAGCGTTTTTGTAGCCTGTGATTGGACGGGCCATTAGAACGGGATGTCCTTGTCGCCAAACTCATCATCGACAGGCGGCGGTGGCGGATTCTTCACTGTGGTCTTCTTGGGCGTGCGCAGCCGCAGCCCACCGACCACCTTGCCCCCGAAGCTCACGTTCGGATCGACGTAGACCATGACCTTGTTTCCGACCCAGTGGTCGGAGTCATCCCCGTATGCCTGTTCCAACACACGGATGGTTGTGACGTTCAGAGCCATGCCCTTGGCTTCCTCGCGGAAGTACAGGACCCATTTCTGGTCGCCAGAATCACCCGGCATGTCTTCGAGCTTGATGCCCTTGATGGTCATCACGCGGTCTTCGTCGAAGTCCTCTTTGCGAAGGAACTTGCTGACGATCATTTCACTCACTTTCGGCATTGTCGTACTCCGTTTGATTGAACTTGTTGAGCCAATCGGCATAGCCAGGATCGGCTGCTAGCATCTCGTTGTAGTGCTGCGCTTCGCATTCGAGTTGCGCCCATGCAGCATCTTCGGTGTCTGGGTCCATATGGTTTACCTGTCGCTCATCTCGCGACGAAAGCGGCTGATGCTGCGTCATGGCCGTACTTGTCGCGGCGGTTGTGAAAGAACGCCAGCAACATCTCGCGCGTCCACTGATCCCAGTTACAGCGCACGGGATCGGTCTTGATGGCCATCTCGCGAAGTTCGTCGGTGGTAAGTTCTGTGAATGTTTTCATTTGCTTTTCTGCCGCTCGTTTTCAAGAAAGCCCACACGTATCAGGTGGTCGGTAGCCTCATCCAACTTGCGCTGCTCTCTCGCCTTGTGCCGCTTCGCCAGCCATTCGACGGCGGCGAAAAGCAGCAGCCCACCGATGGCGCCGAACATCCCGACGACAAGTAGCACCTCGGGATAGCGCGAGTACCAGAATGAAAAGCCGTTCATGATCCCTCTCTATCGTGGATGACCTTGACTGACGGCAGACTTACGTCGTAGCGCTTTGGCTTTGTAATCGCTTCTGCGATGGCCTTAAGTCCGCACTCGACACTGAGGCCAATGAGCATTCCGCAAGCAGCTATGCCGGCGGCGATGAACAGTGCAGCAATGTCACTCATGACGGACGCCTCAGGTGCTTGCAGTTTTCTCGTTTGAGGTCGTTGTAGACAGTCGCGAGCCGGTCGGAATCCTCGGCTGTCAGGTATTGGTTGCGAATCGCCAAGTCGGTCAGTTCTTTGTACTCGCGTTCCAGCTTGAGTCTGCGAGCGGCGGCTACTGGATCGGCCGGAATCGGCTGCACTGGCTCCATCACCGGATCTTCCTCAGCCTTGCGCGCCAGCCGCGCGACGAGCCATATGACGAACGCTACGCCTAAGACCATGGCGAACAGAATGGCTATCGGTTTCACTTTGCTTCTCCGTTGGCTTGAATTACGCAGCGCATCATGGCGCGGTGCGAGTTGATGGCGTGGCGAAGGCGATCCCTGCGAAGTCTCATGTCACCAGCCTCGGTGGCGATGATCGCCAGCAAAAGCCAGGTATCGCGCGCCCCTCGGTACTCGCCAGCATGAAAGACGCCGTAGTGATCCAATGCAAGGCGGCGAACAGCAGCGCCACGGCGCGGGGTGATTCGGCGCTCGTTCATGACTTCACTTCCGGTGTGCGCAGAAGAAGCGCATCAAATCGCTTGCGCCAATCAGCAGCTTCCTGCTCTGCTTTTGTCGCGCGGACGCGGTAGACGTACAGTTGAGCCTGTACATTGTCGAAGTTCTTTCGAACAACTTTCAAATCAGCCAATGCAGTCCGCAGCTTGGTCGCATCAGACGGAGCGCGGCTCATGACTTCACCTTCGCCAGTTCGGCGAGAAGGGTGTCTGCCATGACGCGTGAGACCATGGCGATATCTGATCTGTCTATACGCCACACATCAGCATGATTGGAGCGGGACGCCAGCAGCCCCTGCATCGCCAGCCCCGCGTAGTACTCGCGCAGGGTAAGGCCGGGATGCATGGCGCTCTCATTCACGCGCTGGCAGTCCTCGGCGAGAACTGGAAATGCCGGATCGTTCGCGCGGCTCACTTGCGCACCGTTTCGCAATGGAACGTCACCGCAGTCTCACGCAGCGCCGCGTCAATCTGCGCCAAGCTGTAGCCAGGTAACTGGTCGCGCAGGCACAGCAGCACAGCGGCGCGGTCGGTGCCGGCGAGAATCGCTACTGCGCCTGCGAACAGCGGCGAGCGCGGGGCGGGAAGGGGGATGATGTTCATGACCGCACCGTGTCACGATGAACGCTGACCCACGCCGCTTCGTTGAGAGCGTCACACATGTTGTCTGCGTGCCCCTTGTCGATCGCGGCAATCGTGATCGTGCAGTCATCGACCTTGACGAGCACGTTCCACGCCTGCGAATCCTTGCAGCGGACGACCTTGGCGATGTCAGGCGGTTGGCCAGTGGCGATTCGCTTTCCGAACTTGATCATGGCAGTTGCTCCGTCGAATGTTTGAGAGTCCAGACGCCGGGGCCGATCTGGCGCTGGTCGATGTAGCCGCGCTCGTAGGCGATACGGGCGGCTTCGATGGAGGAGCGCTCTGCCTCGCTCATGGCCCTGCGAATTGTGCTTTCGAGGTCGGTCACGCGCGCCTCCGTTCGTTCTGCTCTACCTGTTCCAGTGCGCGCTCCGCCCTGCCATTGCACTCGCGGCGCTCGCATTCGCGCTGCGTGAGCGCCTTGCGCGCGTAGTACTTGAGGCTGCACGGCTGGCCGTTCACGTTCGCGAAGGGCGCGAGGTTCTTGGCGAGAGCGTTGGCGAGCGCCTGAGTCATCAGGGAGTCGCGGCAGCCCTTGGCGGCGTGGTAGGCGAGATAAACACGAATGCCGATGATCGTCGGGCCATAGACGCGGCCAATGCGAAAGGTCTGGCCGGTCAGGTTGCATCGCGTGAGTGTTACAGGGGTCATCGCTCGTCTCCGTGTCAGCGGTTACTTGCTGGTGTGGGAGTATGGAAACACGAATCTTGCGCCTATGCAAGATATTTCTTGCGCTGGCCTAAAATACTGCTACAGTCGTCACATGAGTAAAACCGCACTGATAGATGCACTAAGGGCTTGCGACAATAATCGGACCAAACTGGCCGACCGGTTGCAGGTAAAGCGCCAGCAGATTCAGCAATGGCTGAAAACAGATACCGGCGCACCACGTTGGTACCGTGACGCGGTTCTCAAGATCGCGAAGGAAGTGCGCAAATGAGCATGAAATTCAAGATTCAGCGCCGCGCTGGTCGCACCTACGTTCGCGGCGTCGTTACCGTTGCCGAATGGGACGCCGGAGAGCTTGGGATTATGGCGCCCGACAGAAAGACGCTGCGCAAGCTCTGGAACTGCCTTTGGCCGACGCGGCCGGTAGACATGTCGAAGGTCAAGAACTATTGCGTGATGAAAGACACGAGGAAGCGCAAATGAGGCCCAAAACCTTCTACCGCGCCATGTGCCGCCTAAAAGCCCAAGAGATACGCCGCCGCTACTTCGCCCGCGAGGCGACTCAGTTAGAGCTTGCCCGCGAGTTCGGCATCAGGCAGGGCAGCGTGTCGAGAATCATCAGTAATCAGGTATGGGGATGAGCGGCATCGTCGTCGATAATTTCGCTGGCGGTGGGGGCGCGTCCACTGGCATAGAGGCTGCTCTTGGCCGTCCGATTGACTACGCGATCAACCACGATCCCGAGGCGATTGCGATGCACCGCGCGAACCACCCACACACGAAGCACTTCTGCGGAAGCGTATGGGACGTCAAGCCGCAGGAGATCGCGAAAGGTCGCCAGGTGGAACTCGGCTGGTTCTCGCCTGACTGCACGTTCCACAGCAAGGCGCGTGGCGGGAAGCCGTTCCGCGATAGAAACATCGCACGCCGTCGTCGAGGGCTTGCGAACCTGATTCCGCGTTGGGCTGCGAGCAGCGCTGCGCCGAATGTCATCTGCCTTGAGAACGTGCAGGAGTTCGCCGACTGGGGGCCGTTGCTTCCCGATGGCCGGATTTGCCAGCAACGCCGCGGCATGCTGTTCCGCCGCTGGCACCGACAACTCGAGAACCTTGGCTACCGGATCGACATGCGTGAAATGAGCGCGTGCGATCACGGCGCACCGACGACTCGCAAGCGGCTGTTCATCGTCATGCGGCGCGACGGCGGCGAGATCGTGTTCCCTGAGGCCACGCACGGTTATGGACGCCTGCCGTACGCGACCGCGGCGGACTGCATCGACTTCGGTCTGCCATGCCCGTCGATCTTTGAGCGGTCGAAGGACTTGGTGCCGGCGACGCTGGCGCGCATTGCCCGCGGCATCGATCGCTACGTCATCAACGACCCGAACCCCTTCATCATCAGCATCGACAACCAGAGCAGTGGCGCTGGCGCCGCGTGGCCGCTATCGGCTCCACTGCGAACGATCACGACGGAGAACCGCTTCGCCTTGGTGTCACCGTTCGTCGTCAACACTCGCAACGGCGAGCGAGAAGGCCAAGCGCCGCGCGTGCGCAACATACGTGATCCGCTGCCGACTGTGACCGCGCACGGAAGCCAAGGCGCCGTCGCCATGGCATTCCTAGCCCGCCACTACGGGGGCCACGAGAACGACGGCGCGAGCCTCAGGCGCCCGATGCACACCATCACGACCAAAGACCATCACGCGCTCGTGACTGCGTTCTTGATCGCCTACTACGGCAACGAGAAGGAAGGCATCTCGCTGCGCGAGCCGATGCGCACGGTAGTAACCAAGGACCGCTTTGGACTCGTCATGGTCCGCGGCGAGCCGCACCGCATTGTCGATATCGGGATGCGCATGCTCACCCCGCGCGAACTGTTCCGCGCTCAGAGCTTCCACGATCGCTACATCATCGACCACGGTCTGGACGAAGCCGGCGAAGTCATGCCGCTCACGAAGACCGCCCAGGTTCGCATGTGCGGGAATTCGGTCGCGCCGAAAGTCGCTGAGGCATTGGTACGCGCAAACGTCGTCGAGCAGCGAGGCGAGCGTGCGGCATGACAAGCCCGCCCCGACCTGCCAGCCGAGACGTAACTGAATCAATCTTGAGGTAACTAGACATGTTCCCGCGCAGCTTGCAGCGTCTGATTGACTGGACATTCATCTTCGGCGTGCTCGCAATCCTGTTTTGGATTGGCTGCGCCATTGTGTTTGGCGGTCTCTACCTGTGGGCGAAATTCTCGTGAGCAGGAAAAATCACAAATGGTCTGCGCGCTCAGAGTGGCCGGCCGGCTGCGCGCCTCCAACCGGATACCTGGCGTGGCATTCGTGGGCGGAAGCACAAACGAAACACGGCCTGCGACAGAGGCAATGTGTGCGGTGCTGGTTGTGGATATTCCCGCAGGAAAAGCCGGCGCACATGACGTGCGAGCCAAAATGAAAAGCGCCCAAAGGTTCGCGGCCTTCGGGCGCGGCCTAGTGCCCACTTGTCCTGTTTGGGTGCGGGCCGACAGTTGGGGCGCGTTATACCGAGTCCATTTTACAGTGTAAAGCAGACTTGACCTGAGAAACGTCTTTACTTTGTGTCGGAACGCTCTTACTGTTGAGCCTCAACACAACGAATATGGTCTCAATGTACGCCAAACTATTTCGACAGATGTACCACGGCACCCTCGCGACAGACGGCCCGTGGGAAGCGCTCGTGACCTTTCAGCAATTGCTGATCCTGGCCGACAAGGATGGCGTCGTTGACATGACGCAGAAGGCCATCGCACGAGAGACAACAATTCCCTTAGAGATCATAACTCAAGGCATCGATGTATTGGAGCAACCTGATCCCGAAAGCCGTACTCCTGACGAGGATGGCCGGAGGATCGTCAAGCTGAGTGAGCATCGAAATTGGGGCTGGCGCATCACGAATTACTCCAAGTACCGCCAACTTCAACGCGAGGAAGATCGGCGAGCTTATCACCGGTCTTACTGGCACAAGCGCAAACACGACTCAACAGAGACTCAACACACTCAACCGACTCAACCGAACTCACCTATTGCAGAGGCATATGCAGAAGCAGAAGCAGAAGCACACGTAAGAGCGAGTGACGTTGATGTCGGATGGAAAACCAAGGAGCGATGCGCGGCCATCTATCCAGCCGGGACCTATCGGGGAACCTCTTGGATCACTGCGGAACGTCAGATTGGGAAACTGCTGGATGCTGGTGAGGATGCAGAGGAAATCGTTGCCCGCACCGCAGAATACTCCGCTCAGTGCATCGCCAAGGGATCAGTTGGAACGCAATTCGTCCTGAGTCCTGCGAAGTTCTACGTCGATGAATGGCGCGGTCCATTCCCGATCCCCAAGAAACAAGAAACGCGCGAGGAAGCCACTGCGCGCAAATTCCTAGCCGGTGAAATATGAACCAAACAGAGCGACCGCAGTTCCTGAAATCACTCGCCGCGCTTTTTGGTGCGCACGGAAAGACTCCTGGCGATGGGGTTATTTCCGGCTACTGGAAGGGCCTTGAGAAAATGTCGCTGATGCAGTTCGAGCGCTGTGTCGAGAAGGCTATCGAGAAGCTCGCGCACGCGGAGCGCGGGGTGTCGAAGATCCCGACAGTTTCCGAACTGTGGGACATCAGCCGCGGAATACGCAGCTACGAACGCCCTGTCGCGCAGATGGGCGAGCCGCAGTGGAAGGGCGACGAGTGGGACACGACAGCGAATCTTTTGCTGCTCGCGTACTTTGACCAGAAGAAAGACCGCCGTCTCATGGATCGTTACGCGCCTGACTCGCCGTACTGCTCGACTCGTCGCCACATCGTTGTCGGCCCACTAACAAAGTCGCACACCGCGATCATGGTGAAGTGGAAAGACGCATGGGCGCGCGATATGCGCGAAGACCGCGCGGCTGGCGGAACCATGGACGGCAAGGTTGCGTGGTTCGATTGCATGAGTCTTGCGGAAGTCGAGCTCGACAAACTGATCGCATTGGAGGTTGCATGAGTCAGGAATCTCAAAGATTGCGAATGCTCAGGTGGTTAGCGGCGGGCAACACCCTCACCACCTGGCAGGCGTGGACCAAGTGGCGGATAACCACGGCCTCGCAACGCGTGACGGAACTGAAAAACCAGCGCTTCCCTGTCGTCGCGAGAATGGTCCGCAAGGGACGCGCGAGGATTGCCGAGTACTACATCCCCGCAGCCCAAGCAGCGCGCGTGCGCAAGGCGCTGTCATGAGCGAGTGGCAACCGATTGAGACGGCGCCGAGGGATGGGACTGAAATCCTTGGCTGGCGTGATGACTGTGGGGCAATGCTGATTCGCTACACGGCATGCGATGCGTTTATGTCAGAGGACGAGATTGAGCGCTCAGGGCTGGACGAGGAAACGCTGTTCAAGCCAGATTGGTTCGGTGCCGATTTCGTTGCTGGATGTATGCGCCTTGAGGGAAGTGAATTGCCCACCCACTGGATGCCACTCCCGGAGCCACCCAAGTGAAAACCCCAAGGGACCGCGAACTCGAGCGCGAGATAGCCGATATCCTCAGCCGCGTCCGCAAAGTGATTGCGCGTGACAAGCACAGGGCGCGTGCTCGTGCCTGGTATGTGAGAAACGCAGAAAAGCACCGCGCATTGGTTAAGGCTTACCGGCAAAAGAACGCAGATGCCGTGAAGAAATGGCGGGAAGATTGGAACGCCAAGCACCCGCACTACCATCGAGATTGGTCACGCATCAAACGAGCGAGGGGGAAGGCATGAACACCACCGAATACCTCCGCGCTTGGAAGCAACGCCAGCGCGACCACTACATCCAACGCCCATCCAACGCCCAAGCGCACTGCCAGACATGCCATGTCGAGGTGATGCGCGGTGTCGAGCAATGCAGCCCTTGTGGGGGCAGGAAGCGCAGAACGTGAGGAAGTACCGCAACAAGCCAACCAATGGCTATGCGTCGAAGCGCGAACTAAACCGGGCTCAGGAGTTGAAGCTGTTGCTGGCCGCGGGCGAGATCACAGAGCTTGTCGAGCAGCCCGTGTTCCTGCTGATTCCCAAGCAAACAGGCGAGCGATCATGCAAATATGTAGGTGATTTCCAGTACAAGGAAAACGGCGTGACCATCGTTGAGGATGCCAAGGGCTACCGCAATCCGGTCTACCGCATCAAGCGCAAACTCATGTTGCAGGTTCACGGAATACGAGTGAGGGAGGTTTGATGGCCAAGAAGAAACAGGGGTTGACAGCCGCGGAACTTGAAACCCTGCGCACGCTCCTTGCCAAAGCCGCTCCAGAACCGCAGGAGAAGCCCGCAGCGCCGCGCATCGAAGTCCCCCGCGTCAAGGGTGGCCGCAAGATCAAGAACACCAAGCGCGCCTTCTGGACGGACGGGGAGAACGCCTACCTGAGACGCAAGCGAGCGAACCCGGCCATCATCGAGCGCACCGACTCCAAGGTGAAGACCGGCGAGTACACCCATGTACGCACCTCAGACGATGTTCAGGTCTACGAGATCGCCGAATGGTCCAAGCTCAAGCGAAAAGCACTGAACCTGACCGAAATGTCCATGAAGACCATCGAGCGCCACATCGTCAAAGCCGCCTGTGCAGAGGACTGGAAACTGTATTACGATGCTGTCAGCGAATACGCACACCGGCATAAGGACACCGACTTGCCGCAGGGTACGAGTCAGCTTATGTACCAGCAATCAATGGCCTACCTCGAACATCGCATCATGCGCCGTGGTGGGCCGACTCCCATGCGCATCCAGGCTGAGCTATCCGGGATTCGTCAGGCGCGCACCAAGTCGCGGCTTTACCTACCGCAGTCGCGCCACTAAGTTACTGAGTCTTTACTGTGCCAAAAGGCGTAAAGCCACCAAATGCTGGCAAAGGCCGCCCCAAGGGATCAAAGAACCGCGTGAGCGGCGATCTGCGCGACATGGTGCTGGGGGCGCTCCATGCCGTAGGTGGGCAGAAATACCTTGAGAGGCAGGCTGAGGACAAACCCGAGGCGTTCATTCCACTGGTTGGAAAGTGTCTGCCAAAGGACGTGAACATCGGCGGCGGACTGAAAATCAACGTGAACCTGGTAGGCAATGGACGAGCTGACGATTAACTACCAGCCGCCTGGGCCTGTCGCTGATGCCTTCATGCGATCAGACGCCTTCGTTCAGGGCATTCGAGGACCGTTCGGTTCAGGTAAGTCCACGGTCTGCGTGATCAAGATCCTGCTGTCGATCCTGCATCAGAAGCCTGACCGCAATGGGGTGCGGAGAAGCCGTTGGGCCATCGTCCGCAACACGTATCCCGAACTCAAGACGACCACGATCACGACGTGGCATGAGATCGTTCCACCCAATGTGGGCCGATGGGTTGGGCAGGGGCCTCCTACGCATTACCTGAGTGGTGAGCATCCGTCAGGGGACGGGACCACATTCGAGGCTGAGGTGCTGTTCCTCGCCCTGGACAGCGCTTCTGACGTCAAGAAGCTGCTTTCGATGAACCTGACGGCCGCATGGGTGAACGAAGCGCGCGAGGTGCCGCAGTCGATCATCGATGGCCTGACCGGACGTGTGGGTCGCTATCCGTCTGAGGGCGACGGCGGCTCTCTGTGGTCCGGCGTGCTGCTCGACACCAACCCGCCCGAGCAAGATCATTGGTGGTACGTCATTGCAGAGCGTGACCAGACCACCCAGGCGAACTCCGAACTGATCGCGAGCATAGACCGAACTGAGGACGAGCTACGCGCCAAGGGGCTGCTTGGGGCCACGCAGAAGCTGTTCGAGTTCTTCAGCCAACCATCAGGGCTTTCCGAGAACGCCGAGAACGCGCAGAACCTCAAGCCCGGCTATTACACCCGCCTGCAGGCCGGCAAGTCGCAGGACTGGATCAAGGTCTACGTGCGCGGCGAGTACGGCTTCGTCATGGATGGCAAGCCCGTGTATCCGGAATACTCCGACAGCCTGCATTGCGGCGGTCTGCACATCCAGCCCATCGCACTCGAGTCCGTCATCGGCTTGGACTTCGGACTAACGCCCGCTGCCACCTTCCATCAACGCCTTCCCAATGGCCGCATTGTGGCCTTTCACGAGGTTGTTTCGGAGCGCATGGGCGTGACCCGATTCGCTGAAGTGCTGGCGCCTGAGATCGCCAAGTTCTCCAAGGTCCCAAAGTGGGATGTGGTCGGCGACCCCTCAGGGGATACCCCATCGCAGACCGATGAATCCACCTGTTTTCAGATCCTCGCAGCCAAGGGGATACCCGCGCGCCCCGCCCGCAGCAACGATTTCACGTTGCGTCGCGATGCTGTCGGCAATGCGATGTCCCGCCTGATCGATGGGAAGCCTGGTCTCATGGTCTCGCAGCATTGCGTCCGTTTACGCAAGGCCTTGGCTGGCGGGTACTGCTTGAAGCGCATCCAGACGAGTCACGAGAAGTACCAGATGAAGCCCGACAAGGACATGAACTCGCACGTTGCGGAGTCCGAGCAATACGCTTTGATGGAGATGGGCGAGAACCCCAAGGCCATCAACATCGGCGTCAAGTTCCACGGGCCTATCCTCCAGCAACGCGCTGCAAATCCATTCTCAATCCCTCGAAGGTAGCCCATGCAACCCGAAGACCTGCTCAAAGAACTTCACGAGATCCGCCAGGAGCGCTCCGGCAAGTTCATCCCGTACGACCGCGACCGTTACACGAAGCGACGCGAGAAGGAACTGTGGAAGCTCGTCGGCCGCTGGCACATGGAGGCGTTCAAGCCAGACGCATTCAAGGCGCTGCAGGCGAGTGAAGCAGCAGAACTGAAGCGCATCGAGCAGATGAACAAGGTGCGGAAGAAGAAAGTTGCTTGACCTGGGCGCGCTCCAAGAACCCCGGCCTGCTGGCCTCAGCGCACACGAGTCCGTGCGAGTGGTGGCTGGTCTACGGGAAGTTCGAGAACCCCGGCTTCTGGCGCCGATTGCTTGGTCGCGTCCTAAAACCAGGGTTCGAGCACGTCTTTGCGTTGAAGCGCGACGGCCGCATCTGGATCGTGGTGAACATGAACGTGGCTTATGTGGACGTCGAAGTGGTCAGGAGCGACCTGACACCGCAGGAGATGTTCCCCGACTGCATCATCCAGCGCGTGGTCAGTTATCGACGCATGAAGGCTCACCGCTGGCCTTGGATCGCAGGGCCGATCACTTGCGTGGAACTCGTGAAATCTGTATTGGGAATACCAAACTTCTTCCTGTGGACGCCTTACCAGCTCCACAAACTCTGTAGCAAAGGGGTATTGAGATGGGATCGTCACCAAAGTCACCGAAGCCAACCGCAGAAGAGAAGTTCATGGAGCGCCGACAATTGGAGGAACTGACGCGCCTCGATGAGGAAGAGAACAAGCGCATCAAGCGCACCAAGACCGTGGGCGCGTTCTCCGCTCAACGCGCGAGTCCCAATGTGCAGGCCGCTCAGGTCGGCGCACCGGGTTCTCCTGCCGCCAACGGCGGGCGGGTAATGCGATCCAAGAACACCTTCGCCGGCAGCGTGGCCGCTCGCGTGCGGACTGCGGCGGGCTACTGATGAACCCCGCAGCGGCGCTACCGGCGAGCCTCAGGAAACCTGCCGACATCATCAAGCGTCGCGACGCCGCTGCCTCTCGCAAAGAACTGTGGCGTTCGCTGTACCGGGAGACCTACGACTACTTCATGCCGCAGCGCGAGACGTTCAATACGTACGCGCCAGGGCAACGAAAGGACTTTCACCTGTTCGATTCCACGGGGCAGGAGTGCATCTACTCTGCAGCCAACACCGCACAGTCATTGCTTTGCCCAAGCTGGAAGAACTGGGCACTTCTCGCCCCCGGTGGAGACATCAAGCCTGAGGAAGCCGAATCGCAGGAGGTGATCGACAAGCTACAGGAGACGACCGAGACCATCTTCAACTACGTCAATCACTCGAATTTCTCGACCGTCGTCCCTGAAATCTTCCTCGACCTCATGGTGGGCACTGGCGCCATGACGGTGGAGGAAGGCGACATGGAGGAGCCGCTCCTGCATGATTGCGTGCCGCTCTCTGCGCTGGAATTGGAGGAAGGCCCGAACGGCTCGATCAAGACCGAGTTCCAGAAGCACAGCGTCACGGCGCGCAATCTCACGCAGATGTTTCGAGGGATGACCTTGGAATCGCTCCCGCAGAAGTTGCAGGACAAGATCAGAAAGCAGCCAGACTCCAAGATCGACATCATCCGCGGGTGCATCTACGTTCCCGAGACGCGCCAGTACTATGGCGTCGTGGTTGACGCTGAGGCCTCGGGTATCCTCTGGTCGCACAACTACGGGCTGACATCGCCTTACATCGTGGCCCGATCGTCGGTGACTGCCGGCGAGATCTACGGTCGCGGCCCTGCCATCTGGGCCTTGCCTGACATGAAGACGTTGAATGCCATGGTGGAGTTCATGCTGTCCGTAGGCGCCTTGCAGGCCGCGCCTCCCATGACGGCCGTCACGGACTCCGTGATGAACCCCTACACGACGAGCCTGATCCCAAACACGGTGATCCCTGTCGGATCCAACGACAGCGGTAACCCCTCGCTGCGCGTGCTCGAGGTGGGCGGCAACTTCAACATCACCGAGAAGCTCATCTTTGAGCAGCGCCAGCGCATTCGCCGCATCATGCTCGGGGAGATGGGCCACGAAGGGCCGGTTAAATCCCCCACCGAATGGATGATCCACGACCGCAACCGCACGCGGGAGCAGGGCTCGGTCTATGGCCGGATACAGTCGGAGTTCTTGTCCCCGTACATGACGCGCGTGGTGGCGATCCTGGGGAAGATGGGCAAGGTCCCGCCCCTCAAGATCAACGGAAAACAGATCACGCTCAAGTACGTCTCGCCCCTCGCCCGGGCTCAGGACGACGAAGACTTGCTCTCGTTGCAGAAGTCGCTTGAAATCCTCATGCCCTTGGGCCCTGAGGCCATTGCCGCCTCGCTCAAGGTCGAGAGCATCGGACGGTTCGTGGCTCGCAAGACGGGGTTGGATGCAGACCTCGCGCGCACCGAGGAGGAGACGCAGAAGATTGTGGAAGCCGCTGGACAGGCCGCCGCGCCTCCTGCGCCTGCCCCACAAGGTGGCGGCAACGTGGCTCAGTTGCCCGGTCGCCGCGCGGCATGAGCGAGGAGCAGCTACTCAAAGCCGTGGCCTTCGCCGGCAACTACAGCGCGGCATTCCCTACCGAGTTGCTGCGCCACTTCTACCAGCACATCGTCGAGAAGACGCTGCCCGCCAACGCATCCCATGCCGAACTCGCCGCGAATAACGCACTGCGTGATTTCGTGGTCAAGATCATTCGCCAGGTCGAACTCGCCCAATCTGGAAAGGTGTCACAATCATGCTCACACGACGTTATCTTCACGCCGCCACCGCCGATGGTTCAGCCGGGGGCGAAAGTCAAGCGACCACGCAAGGTCAAGCGCCCGCCGCTGTAGCGGCGCCTGTCGCCGCTGTTCAGGACTGGTTCCTGCAGGAAGGCGTCAAGGGTTCAGGCAAGGCTCCCGACTGGTACGACGGCACCAAGTACAAGTCCGTCGCTGATCAGGCGAAGGCGTACAAGGAAGCCTCAGCGCTGCTCGGGACGCAGGGCACGAAGCTCAAGGAGATGGAGACCAAGCTCTCCGCGATCCCGAAGGCTCCAGAGCAATACGCCTACGTCCTGCCAGACGCCTACAAGGACTCGATGGAGATCAAGTCCGACGACCCCTCGTTGTCCAAGCTCGATGGCATTGCGAAGAAATACAACCTCTCGCAAGAAGCCTTCAACGAGGTGTTTAGCGTCGGGGTGGATTTGATCGCCAACTACGAGATGACCGACATCGCGCAGGAGAAGAAGCTCATTGGCGACAATGCCGACGCGCGCATCAAAGCGGTTCAGGACTGGGCCAAGGCCAACGTGGGGGATGAGTTCGCCGGCAGCCTCGACAGATTGCTTGGCGTCTGGTCCCGACCGGCCGACGTGTTCAAGGTCATCGAAGGGGTGATGCTCGGCAAACGAGATCCGGCATTACCGCGCGAGCAGAACGACAGCATCGGCAACACGCTCGGCGATATCAACAAGAAGTACCGCACGCCAGATCCAACCACGAAGAAATGCCTGATCGACACCCCCGAGGGCCGCGCGCAGTACCGCGAGGAACTGAAGGGCGTCGTGGGTGACGGAGAACATCGCGTGGTCGTAGGAAAGCGTTGACGCAGCGACGGCGTGTAAGGTAGATTTTACACGCCTCATAAGCGGACACCTCGAAAGAGCCCGTGACCGAGGCCGGAAAGGCTGCAACGCATGCAGCTAGATTCGGCCCATCACTGGACACCCGAATTAGCAACGTCTCACGTTCCTAATTTTTCGAGGACAAACCATGTCAGTGTCACTTTCCAGTGTCGCTAACACCGAATTCGATAGCGAAGTCAAACAGGCGTACCAGGGAGCGGGCAAGCTCCGCGGTGCCGTGACCCTTAGAACCGGTGTCGTTGGCGATACCTACAAATTCCGCAAGATGAGCAAGGGCTATGCCCAGCAGCGTGCGGCCCCATCCTCCGACGTGACGCCCATGAACGTGGCGCACACTCAACAGACGGCGACGTTGACCAACTGGTACGCGCCCGAATACACGGACATCTTCGATCAGGCCGAAGTCAACTTCGACGAGCAGCGCGAGCTTGCGTCCTGCATCGCCAATGCACTGGGCCGGCGTGAAGATGCCTTGATCATCGATGCGATCGACGACACGACCGGCATCGCCGGCACGGTCTCGGAAGACATCGGCGGCACCAACAGCAACCTCAACGTGGACAAGCTGCGCCGGGCGAATCGCTATCTCGGCGCCAAGGGTGTACCGAAAGGCGATCGTTACATCGCGCACACCGCCGCGCAGATGGAAGGCCTGCTCGGTGAGACCGAGGCGACCTCCAGCGACTTCAACACGGTGAAGGCTCTCGTGAACGGCGAACTGGATTCGTTCGTCAGCTTCAAGTTCATCGAGCTGGAAGACCGCGACGAGGGCGATCTGCCCGACGAGTCGTCCGAGCAGCGTGCGTTCGCGTGGCACAAGGCAGCCGTAGGCCACGCCTGCGGCATCGATATCCGCCAGGAAACGAACTACATCCCTGAAAAGGTTTCGTGGTTGGCCAATGGCATTCTCAAATGTGGCTCGGTCGGACGCGATGCGGATGGCATCGTCGAGATCGAGTGCATCGAGTAAGGAGAAACCATCATGGCATTCGTAAGAGACAGATTGGTCAAGATCGGCGGCACGGGAGGTGGGTACCTTGGTTCTGCATTCTCCCTGTGGGCCTACAAGACGGATGACGCAGTCGGCACGGTGGACGGCGCGCAGTATTTCCTTGGTGCTGCGGACGTGCTGAAAGTCGGCGACGTGATCATTCGGGCGACGGTGACCAACTTGGGAGCGTCCAACGAGGCGTTCTCCACGGGCGGTTTCCATGTCGTGAACTCGTCCAGCATCAGTGCTGGTGTGGATACGATCGACGTTGCGAACGTGTTGGCATTGACCACGACCGACTCGGATTGATCGGCGCATTGGGGGTGCTCGTGGCCCCCTTTTTTCAGGAGTGAAGCATGGCGAATCCTGTGAAGTTGTCCCGCTCGATCCAGTTCCCCGATGGAACCCCTGTCCAAGTCGTTCACGGCACTGGTACCCGGGTGAACGCCACAGCGGCGGCATCCACCACGGCAGAGGCCGCTATCCCCGCAGGAGGCAGCGCGCTCATCGTTCGCTGTACGGATTCCATCTGGCTGCGGTTCGGCACCACTGGCATGGGCGCTGCGGCGGCAGACCTGAACTCCATCCTTCAGTTGGGCGGTGAGGCGATCGTCCAGCCCCCTGACTTGACGACCCATTTCAGAGTGCTGCGGGTGGGATCGGCGGACGTGGCGGTGCAGCTCGAAACAGTCAGGGAAATGGCGACCTCCTAAGGATCGCCATGACCAAAGACGCAGAACCGAAAGAGTGGGTGCTGGATGCGGTAGGCGGACGGCGCTACTCGGACCCTGACAACGAGCCGGGCAGCGAAGAGAACCCCGATGGCTACAGCACAGGCTCAGTGCTGATAGCGCGCGAGTTCGTTTCGGTCAACGTCCCGAACAACGGCCCCATCACAGATGGCGGATCTACGGTACTCGCTACCTGGGAGCATCAGCCCACGGGCGCATGGGACGGCGGGCCCTGCTATCAATGCACGCTCTCGCAGGACGGCTCAGGCGTTGTCGGCATCGAGCAGCAGCAGGGATCGGGCCTCAAGTGGTGGCCGCTCGATGGCATGGCTGCGGACTCCTGCCAGATCCTCGCAATCGGGTTTGAGTTGGAACTCTCGCAGACCTTCATCGACGAGTTCACCACGTTCTACACTGACTTAGTAAGGCAGGCAGAAGCGCCACCTCCGGCCAATAGCGGACTTGGCGGCTACCTGTACGGCTCGTGCAAGTTCTTGGACGTCAGCGGGTACAACTCAGCCGGCACGGGCATTGACGACAACACGCGCCAGGTGATCGGGTTGATCCCCGTTTACGAACCGTCTGGCGGACACACCTACTCGCCAAGCAGCGCTGCCGAGGCCCCCATTGGGCTGTACCTCGCCGCGCAGAACGGCGGCGCGGGTGGCCCGATGATTTACGACGGGGTGAACACGCCCTTCGATTTCACCGACTACGGTGGCGTCGCGGTGTTCGTCTGCATCGTGATGGACTCCACCAACGGGGATGAGCAGACAATCATCTACTGCAAGCCCGAGGGCGGCGAACTGGTCAAGTCGGTCCATCGCACCGCGTCTATGCAATGCGGCTCTGGTGGCACGTACGCCTTCAATCACCGTGGGTGGGCTGTGCCCAGCGCCTACAACTCCTACATCGCTGGATACTGGCAGCGCATACGCAACGCGCACGCCGGAGTGTCGCTCAAGATCAGCAACGTCGTTTGCGCATCAGGTGGTTGGATACCGCCTCCGGCTGGATTCTGATGGCACAGGTAGGCACCAGCGCAGACCTTGGATTCTGGCAGGCCTTTGACGATGCGATCATTGTCAGCCGTCTGACGGTCCCCGCCTGCACGATCAATTTCATTCGCGTGCGCTTGAAGGAGACCGGCTCAAGCAACGCGCATCAGGTGCGGGCCGTGATCTACAGCGGCAACACGCTGGTCGCGTCATCCAGCGTGCGCAGCGACATCACCAACGGCGCCGGCACGACCTACGACTTTACGATCGCCTCAGGAGTTGGGGCTGCGGAGTACGGATTCGGCGTGCTCTCGGACAACGGCACAGACGAAATACAGATATCGAACGGCTTTGACGGCACGCCGGCTGCGTACGCTGACACCGGAATATCTGGCGCACCAACAGCGCCGAACCCTGCTGACCTCATCGCTCTCAGCCCCTGGAACCTCGCGGTCCTTGTCGATTACACGGAGGGCGGCTCATCTGCCCCCGTTATCGTGGATGTGGACGAAGACAACACGATCACGCTCGAGCAGCAGAACGTCTCCATCGACATCACCAATGGATCGAGCGCTGTCGCGCAGATCCGTCAGGGTGGATTTACCTACGGGCTGAACGAGGACTCATCGGGCGCGAGCGAAGTCATTGCCGACATGATTACGATCGGCACCACTGGACCAGTAAGCGCCCCGCACGCGGGTTCCGCCAGCATGGCCGTGGTCAACGGCGACGCGCAGGAAGACACGCAAGCGATCACGATCACCGATCGCAGCGGCAGCAACACGCTGCTCATTGGCACCCCGAACGCCGATCCTGATGTGCGACTGGACAGCACCGCCGACGCGGTGGCCGGCGATTACGTGATGTGGTTCAACGTGGCGGGCGGTGTGATCGGTGATGTGACGGTCAACGACGACCTGACCTTCGATGTGGATGACGGCGTGACCGCGTTTGATTTCCAGATATGGGCTGCGGGGGACGGCACGTGGGGCGATGCGGCCACACAGACCATTGAAGAGGCTGGCGACGATGAAACGCCGGACGCCTTTGCATTCACCGACACCACGAACCAGACGCCGAGTTCCACGCAGACTTCCAACACGATCACCGTTGCGGGCCTTGGCGTGTCGGTTGCTGTCTCAATCACGGGCGGCACGTATTCAAAGAACGGCGGCGGCTACACCTCGGCCTCCGGTACCGCGACCAATGGCGACACGTTCAGCGTCAGGCATACAGCCTCGGCCAGCTATTCCACGGGCGTCAGCACCGTGCTCAACATCGGTACTGGGTCTGACACCTTCACCTCGACCACCCGCGCTGAAGATGTCACGCCAGCGGCCTTCTCCTTCACGGACCTGACAGGGGTTGAGCCGTCCGAGGTTCAGACCTCCAACACCATCACGGTCTCGGGCCTCGACACCGGGACCAGCGTGGCGGTGTCCATTACTGGCGGGACCTACTCCAAGAACGGCGGGGCGTATGTGTCGAGCGCGGGGACGGCGGTCAACGGCGACACCTTCGCTGCTCGACACACCGCGAGCGCGAGCCTCCTGACAGCAGTCAACACGGCCCTGACCATCGGTGGAGTCAGCGACACGTTCACGACTACGACCCGCGACACGCTGCCCACCTTCGCCTCTGGCTCTGGTCGCAAGCGCGATCGCAGGCGGCGCGGCATCATCTCGCCGCTACGGGGGCGCGGGTGAGGGCCATTCCTCCATGGCCGAACCCCTACGGAGGAACCGTGCTCATCGTGGGTTCCGCTCCGTGCGTGTTCGACGATGTGGCGGCAGCGGAGGCTCTTGGCCCATGCCACAGGTTCCTGATCAACGGAGCTGCACTCCTGTTCGAGCGGGCCGAACACTGGCTGATCGGTCATGGTGAGAAAGCGCCGATGTTCAAGGGCGCGCGCGCGGCCAAGTTCAAGACCTCCATCCCCTTCATTCACGCATCCGTGCGAGGTGATACCAACCCGGCTCATTTCACGCATGTATGGGAAGGTGTCTCCACCGGAGGAACCTCCGCATGGAAAGCCGTTCGCATCGCCAAAGGAATGGGATACGAGCGGATCATTCTGTGCGGGTGTCCCATCGACGACTCTGGCTATGCGCCTGGCGAGTCCAAGGGCGTTGGTCATTCATGCGCACGGATCGGCAAGGGCGAGGGGCGCATGTACGCCAACTATCGGCGGACCTTCGCGGTGCGCGCCAAGGGCGAAGGTCATAATGTGTTCTCCATGTCAGGTTACTCGCGTGACCTCTTGGGTGCGCCATGCTGACGATTGCTTGCCTGCTGCGTTCAGGAGGGCCGGACTTCAACGAGAAGCACGTCGCGCGCCTCATGTATCAGTGTGAGGTGATCCCTCACAATCGCTTCGTGTGCCTGTCAGATGTGCCGGTCGCATGCGAGCGAATCCCGCTCAAACACAACTGGGCCAGGTGGTGGGGCCAGGTGGAGCTTTTCCGGCCTGGATTGTTTGACGGCCCGGTCCTGTACATGGACTTGGACACCACGGTGATTCGAGACCCGGAGATAAAGGTCGGGTCAGGTGAATTTTGGGCGCTCAAGTGCCCCAGGTACGGCAAACCGACTTCGGGCATCATGGCGTGGCATGGCGATTTCTCGCGCATCTACGAGCAGCGAGATTCCGACATGCGGCACGACCGATGGGTCAACGAGGGGATCTTTCCGCATGTGGCGCCCAAGCTCCTGCAAGATCATCTTCCCGGTTTCTACAGCTACAAGATGCACATCCGGGATAAGAGGCTACCGCGCGACACGCGCGTCGTTTACTTCCACGGCAAGCCACGCCCTTGGAAGCTGTCGGACGGTGAGAAATACAAGGCGCTGCTACAGTGAGCCGATCTGAAGAGATTGCTAAGTACCCGGTCGCGTACCGAAACAGCGAGTACCGCATGGGCAAGACGCGTTTTGCAGATGTCATTCGCGTGCTGTCTGCTCTGGAACCGGGTTCGCTGCTCGACGTTGGGACTGGACGAGGCGAGACCATCACGCTTGCGAAGGACTACAAGCACCACCCGCGGCGCGGTACGGAAGTGGTTCCGTACCTGCTCAAGCCCCCCGTGATCGTGTACGCGGAGGCCCACGCCCTGCCGTTCGCGGACGGTGAGTTCGATCACGTCACGTGTTTCGATGTGCTCGAGCACCTGACCTACGATGACATCGTTCCCGCATTGCGCGAGTTCTACCGCGTTGCGAAGAAGACCGTCACGGTGTCCGCGTCGTGGAAGTCGCACTCGTATCACGGGGTTGAACTGCATCCGTCGGCCATGCCGGCAGAGGATTGGCATAAGTTGATCGTTGAAACGTGGAGCGGCGGTTATCGTCATGGCAACGCCGGAAAACTCTCAGGCTGCTGGCAGGTGAAGAAATGCCTATCGTGACGAATACCAAGATCGGGATCATCTCAAACGCGCTCGTGTGTCTGGGTGAAGCTCCAGCCACGTCGCTGACCGAGAACCGCAACGGCGTCACCATTGGCGCGAACCTGTTCGAGCAGATATACGAAGCGGAACTCACCGCCTGTCGCTGGCGCTTCTCGTGCACCAAGGTGCAGTTGGCGCAGCTCGTAGCCGAGCCTCTCAACGAGTGGCAGCATGCCTTTCAGTTGCCGTCCGACATGCTGCTGCCCATTGGGGTATTGCCCTCGTGCTCGTATGAGATATACGGCGATCATCTGTACGCTAACAACTCGACAATCTACCTCGACTACCAGTTCAAGCCGGAGATCACCGATGTGCCGTCGTACTTCGCGCTGATGCTGACTTATTCGATGGCGATGAACATGGCCAAGCCAGTCACGGAATCGGACTCGCACGCGAGCAAGTGGCAGAATCTCTACCTCGCGCAACGTGCGCGGGCGATGTATGCCGATGCGCAGGGCAGACCCAACAAACAGATTCGATCCAATCCCTTCGTCAATGCACGCAGGAGTGGGTTTCGGTAATGCCGAAGATTCACTATCTGCAGAGTTCCTTTACCTCTGGCGTGATGGACCCGAGGCTCTACGGTCGCACCGACATTCGTCAGTACTTCCAAGGGATGAGCGTGGGCCGCAACGTGCTGTGCGTTCCGTTGGGCGGAGTGAAGCGCCGTCCGGGATCGATCCATCGCGACGCGCTTCCCTATGAGCTTGTGGCAAGGCAGGCGGCTGCCACGGCTACCGCAACCAATGGCGGCACCGCGAACAATGCGCGGGACAACGATCCAGAAACGGCGGTAGTGACGACAACGGAAGTTCAGGTGATTAACCCTTACGTCGTCATTCACTACGATCTTGGGTCCGCCATGTCGGTGCTGTTCGCAGATGTGATAGGGCTGTCTCTATCCTCTGGAGCATCGACGGAGTTTCGCGTCCAGTACTCGACCGACAACGCCGCGTGGTCCACCCTGACGCCCATCTCTTACGTGGACGATGTGCCACGCAATGATCGCTGCGTGGCTTCTGGCGCAGTGTCCGCTCGCTACTGGCGTGTCGCGCGTATTGGCGCTACCGATCTGGACACCGCTGTGGTGACCTTGCAGGACTTCCTCTTGTGGGGCGAAACCTCCGATGTGTCTGTCGTGCGGATCTTCCCGTACAAGCAAAGCTCCGCAGAGCGATTCTTCCTCGTGCTCACAGAGCACGCGCTGTCAATCTATCAGGACGCAGTGAGCGGCGATCCAATCACGATTCTTCCCATGCCGTACTCAGCGGCAGAGATACCTTTCGTTCAGGTGGCCAATTCGTACACGCAGGTATTGTTCTTCCACGAGGACCATCAGACCTTGCGGGTGTTTCGCAATCATCCAGAATTGTCTGGGTTGTGGCTCGTGGAGCCGATCATCTTCCTCAACATCCCGCTGTACGACTTCAACGATTCGGTATCGCCTACTCCCACGCCTGCGGTCTATAGCATCTCGTTCAACGGTGGCGGGTGGGTGCAGGGCAATACCTTTCAGATTGATATCGAAGGTGCGAGAACCGCAATCATCACCTACGCAGGCAGCGCAACCGCCTCAGCACAAGCGGCTACTGCCGATGCCATCGCGCGCGAGGTGCAGAAACTTCACACCGTGGGATTCTCTGGCGTGTCGTGTGTGTTCGCCGCGGCCACCACGTACACGCTGACACTCGCAGAGGATTCCGCCGACACCTACATACTGCCGTCTGCAATCCCGATCACCGGCCCCACAACGAACGCGATTGTGGTCACCGAGACCACGCCAGGGGTTCCACGAAAGGAGCCGGTGTGGTCACACAATCGTGGCTGGCCGCGCAAGGGCGCATTCCACGGTGGCCGCACGATCATCGGGGGATGCAAGGCGCTCAAGAACGCGCGCTTCGGTTCGATCGTGAACGCCCCTTTCGACTTCGACACTGGAACCGGGGAGGACGATGAGGGTTTCTTCGACGCGCCGCTGGATGCGGCCACCATCACGGGGCTGTTCTCTGGTCGCGTGCTGCAAATCTTCACCGATGACGCAGAGCATCGCCAAGCCAAGGGCGTGATTACTCCGACCACCTTCGCGCCGGAGAAACAAACCCTGTACGGATCAGCAGAGATTCAACCGGTGTCCATCGACGGCGCCACGATCTTTGTGCAGAAGCAGGCGAAGGTGCTGCGAGATTTCCTGTTCACACTCGACGAGGATGACTATTCATCCACCCCAATCACGGTGCTGGCGCAGCACCTCGTTGACGATGTGCAGTGTCTTGCCGCATGGCAGGGGTCGGGGTCTGAGGATGCCAACTACCTGTTCATCGTCAACGGCGACGGCACGATGGCGACTTACAACACGCTTCGGGCCCAGGAGGTGGCAGCGTTCACCCAGTGGACCACGCAAGGATCGTATCGGGCGGTTGCTTGCCTCGACGAGCTGCGGTGGATTGCGGTCGAGCGCAGCATCAACGGGGTTCCTGTGCTGCACCTTGAGATCATGGACGACGACTACTATCTCGACGACGCTATCCAGATTGTTCATTCGCCCGCTGACTCGGCCATCACCGGGCTGGATCACTTGGACGGAGAGGTATGCCGAGTGCGTGCGGACGGCTTTGTGCTGGATGACGTCACCCCTGTGTCTGGTGATGGGATCGCAATTGCTGGCGGACAGCCATTTGACGCGGAGTTGATCGAGGTGGGGCTGGCCTTCTCCCCCATCATCACGACGATGCCGCTATCGGGTGACTTCGGCAACGGACCCACCTACATGCGCAAGGCGCGCGTGATCAGCCTGAACATGTTGGTGAAGGATTCTTTGGGGTTGAAACTGAACGGCCGTCCCATCGCCGATTCGTTCTACGACCTCGACAACTTCGACGAAGCGCCGGAACCTTTCTCCGGTATCCGTAGAATGGAGGAAACATCCAACTGGGACCGCGAACTGAAGACGCAAACCATTTCACAGGATGACCCATTGCCGTTCCACATTCTGGCGCTGGACATCGAAATAGAGGCGAGCGCGTAATGGCACAAGCAGCACCGTACATCTACTACTCGCTGCTCGCGATCGGCACCGGAGCGCAGATCCGCTCGACGCAGAACACGGCCAAGGCCCAAGCGATCCAGTACAAGGAGCAGGCGAAGGACGAGCAATCGGCGGCGAGAGATCGGGAGATCGAGCGCAAGCGACGGTTGATTTCCTCACTGTCTGCTCAGGCCGCAGAGGCGGGAGCAACCGGAGTCGATCCGACCGTGGGGACCCGCAAAGCCATCGCGATCGACAGCGTAGCGGAAGGCGGGTACGACTCGCAGACCGATTCGGCCCGCACCAACCGCCGCTCGCTGTTGCTCAAGAGTGCTGCGAAAGATGTGCGCTCCGCTGCTGATCTTCAGTCTGCGGGGCTGGCACTCAATGCCGGCGCTCAGGCGGTGGACTTTGGCACCAGCCGGAAGAAGAAGAAATAATGGCCACCCGCTATCGAGACATGCGCGTCGGGCCACAGAGCCGCCAGAGCGCTGATCTTTTGGGCGAGCAGGCGAATACACAGCAGTCGTTGACACAGCTTCTGCGCGACTTCACCAACGTGAGCACTGGTATCGCTGGCGATATCGGCATGCGTCAGGCGGCGCAGAAAGGAACTGCCGCTGGATTGGCTGGCGACCCACAGATCAAGAAGGGCATCAAGGGCGTGACGATCTTCGGCAGTGCCTACAACGATGCTGCGCGCCAAGCCTACGTCGCGCGCACTAATGTCGATGTGGAAGACACCTACGCGCGCCTCGAGCAGGAATCGCCCACCAACGTCAACGAGTACGAGGCGAAGTCGGAAGGCTACCGCAAGGGGCTGCTCGCTTCGATTGAGGATGTAGACCTCAAAGCGGACATGGATTTCATCACCCTGTCGCGTGCATCCGAGGGCAAGCGCCGGGTGTCCGATGCGCAGCTTTCCGTTGAGCGCGAGCAGCAGCGGGTAGATATCCTCGACGGCCTGGACGTCATGGTGCAATCCGCAGCGAGCAAGGTCAGCCAGGATGGAGAGCTGCCGGAAGTCGCGCTCTCCGCTCTCGAAAGTCAGATCCAATCTACGTTGGAAGCCTCCAAGGCGCTGTTCACTCCGCAGCAGGTGCGGGAGATTCGCAGCAAATACCTCGCAACTGCACAGAAGGGCATTCAGTCTCAACGCGTCTCCGGCCTTGCGTCCTCCATCCTGGGCAAGTTCGAGTCCGATGTTCTCGCCGGCACCGCAGCGATGAAGCAATTGGAAACCATGCCGCTCGACGACGAGACGCGTGTGGAAATACAGGGTGAGGTTCGCAAGCGTCTTGGTCTCATGTCAGACCAGCGCAAGCGCCAGCACTTGGGGGGTATTGCCGCACTGAACAAAGATATCGCGGACGGCACTCCTTCCGAGGATGCCGAGCAGCAGGCGTTCAGCCTGTACCGCAAGGGGGCTATCAGCGAAGAAGCCTACGCGGGTTACGTCTCGCAGATCGAACGTGCCCGGGTGGATGGTGCCAAGGATGGGGCTGATATTTCGGTGGGGTTGGATGCTTGGCGAAACGGTACGCCGCTCGACCCCAAGCCTGAGAAGATCAAGACCATGATGGACAAGGTCTTCAAGGAAGCCGTCTCAGGTGTCCCACGTGGAACTCCAGAATGGCAGAACGCCGCGCTCGACATGCTCCAGCGCACGAACGTTTTCCCCACCGATGCCATGTCGTGGGCGCGCACCGTCATTGCCACCGGCGACATTGACGGCTCGGTGATGGCAGCGAACTTCCTAGGCCGGGCTGAAAAGATCAACGCTACGGGAATCACCTACGCCGACGACGACCAATTGAAGGCTTACGTGGGACAGGTGAACGCGGGTATCTCTGCGGGAGCGCCAGCCGATGCCGCCGTGCAGGACGCTTTCAAGAACACGTACCAGGTGACCGAACCTGAGCGCAAGGCGTATCAGGCGCTCTACTCGGAAAAGCTCAAGGGACCGCAGAAGGCGTTCTCCGCAAATTCCGGCGACCTACAAAACCGTTTAGACAGCGACGACCGCTATGATCAATCCATTTTTGGAGGCGCTCCTACGCCCTCTGCTGGGCTGCAGGCGGACTTCAACTCTGGGGTTGAGCGGTACTTCCCGCTCTCGGGTGGAAACCTCGAGGCCGCTCGCAACCTCGCGTGGCGCGACGTACAGAGAAAGTGGGGATACTCGACCATCAACGGTAAGCCGGAACTTCTGCCATATGCCCCAGAGGTGATGTATCCGCAGATCCCCGCCGCGCTGATTCAGGAAGACAAGGCGGCGGTGGCCACTGGTTTGGGCATCGACCCTGCCAACATGCGCATCATCATGTCGCCAGACACCGCAGCGACCGGTGGTATTGAGTGGAACATCGGCAAGGTGAACGAGTTCGGCACGGTGGATGTGGTGCTTGGTCCCGACAAACGTCCGTATCGGTACGCGATCCCCACCGACACCAAGAAGATCACCGAGGCACGCGATGCGCAGGCCAAGGCCAAGATCGATGAAGCGCGCGAGTATTCGCGCAAGTCTCGGGAGATGAACGAGCGCATCCGAAAGGAATACGCCACTACTGGGGACACGGACCTTGACGCCTGGTTGATAGCCCATCCTCAAGGGGCGCAGTGATGCCGCTGCTACAGCCCAAGGAGCAGTTCCAGCAGAAGTTGCCGCAAGCCTTGCCGCAACCCACGGAAGCCGCCTCACCTACGGCTTTGGACACGGCTTCCTCAGCCTTACGTCAGAACAACATCGTGTCGTCGCTGTACGACCGAGTGACGTGGGGGTTTCCGCAATTCACGCCGGCCCCTGAATACGACGTGCTGGACGACCTCAAGGGCTACGAAGACAACTGGCGCAGCTTCCTCGAATCGGAGTCTCCCGAGGAAACCGCGTTCATCAAGCAGCGGGTGGATTCTGAACGACGCGACCAGAAGACCATCTCTGATGCCGGTGGATGGGGGTTTGCTTCCGCCATGGCTGCGGGCGTGGTTGATCCGGCCACCTTGGCGAGCATGGCCATTCCGGTAGCCAAGGGCGTCACCTTGCCGGGCACCATCTCCAAGATGATCGGCACGCAGGCGGTAGTGGATACCGCATCCGAACTCGCCTTCCACGGCTTGCAGGACACGCGCACGATCGAGCAGTCGTTCATCAACGTGGGCGCTGGCGCCATTGCCACCGGGGTTCTTGGGGCCATTGCCGCGAAGGTTCCAAAGAAGGACTTCGACTCACTGGAAAAGGCGATTCACAAAGAGATCGTAGAGCCCGACGAACTGCTGGCCGATGTGGGCGCAAAGTCCATGGGCGCCGCTCAACGCGGAGCCGATACCACGCTCGCGCAGGAGTCCATTGCCGGCATCGGTCAGCGTATCGCCAAGTCCACCCTGGGCGGCATCAGTCCCCTTGCGCGCACCATGACATCGGTGTCCAAATCCGTGCGCCAGGTGGTGCAGGACATCGCCGAAATCCCCTTCATGCTCACGAAGAACGAGCAGCTCATCGCCAATGCGCACGCGGTGGAGACCTTGGTAAAGCGGTACGACGCGCCGATCGCGCGCGTCTCGGCTCAGGTGGACGAGCACTTTAAGCAGTATGTGGTGCGCACGCGCGCGGCTACGCAAACGCCGGTGAAGTTGAAGCAGTTCAAGGAGGAGGTGTCAGCCGCTCTACGGCGAAACGATGCGAGCAAGATCCCCGAGGCGCAGGCCTTGGCAAAGCAGATTCGCTCCGAGGTGCTGGACCCGCTGAAAAAGCAACTGCAAAAGGTTGGGTTGTTAGGTGATGACGTGGTTACTGCGTTTGCTCAGTCATACTTTCCGCGTCTGTACAACGTCATGAAGATCAAGAATAACCGCACCGCGTGGGAAGACACGCTTAACAACTGGTTCAAGACTGAGGGTATCGATGCGCTGGAAGCCAAGGCGCTCACGAGCGATGTAACACGCACCATCCTTGGAACCACGCGCGGCATGACGGATATGCCCACAGGCTTGACCGTCAAGGCTGGTCCGCTCAAGGAGCGCACGCTCGCCATTCCCGATCATGTGCTGGAGCCTTTCCTCGAGAACGACTTGGAGAAGGTGCTCTCGCAGCACATTCGCACCGTTGCCCCTCAATTGGAATTGCAGCGCAGGTTCGGCTCTCTCGACTTGAAGCAAGAGATTCAGAACATCACCGACGAGTACGACATTCTGTTGTCGAAGGCCGCTAACGATGCGGAGAAAAAGGCGCTCGACAAAGCGCTGAAATCGGACCTCGACGATATCAAGGGCATGACCGACAGGCTGCAAGGCAAGGCTGGCATTCCAGCAGACCCGGATTCCATGCTGGTGCGCGGTGCTCGGTTGATGCGCAACTACAGCTACGTCCGATTGTTAGGTGGTCAGGTGCTCTCCAGCATGGCCGACGCCGGTAGGCTGATGACTCAGTACGGCATGGCGCGTACCGCTCGCTCCATGGCGGTCTTTGCGACGAACCTCAAAGCCTGGAAGGGAACGCGCGAGGAAGCCAAGCGTTTAGGCATTGGTCTTGACTGGTGCCTCAACACGCGCGGCGCGACCTTGGGTGACATCGGCGAATATGCCGAGACCACGGCTGAAGAGTACGCCTCCAAAGCGGCGAACCTGTTTACCCGAGTGACTGGTATGGCCACGTGGAACTCGTCACTGAAGTTCTTGGCCTCCGCTCTACAGCAGGACGAGATCCTGCGCGCAGCAATTCGCGGCAATGCCAGCCATCGCAAACTCTCTCAGCTCGCACAGATCGGCATCTCCCCATCAGACCTTCCAAAGATCGCCAAGCAATTCGAGAAGCACGGCGAGACCGATGGGTTGCGTCGCGCACGCACTGATCTGTGGGATGACAAGGAACTTGCGCTCAAGTACGAGGCATCTATCCTCAAGTCCGCTGACATTGCGGTGCTGACCAAGGGCGTGGGCGATACCCCGCTGTTCATGTCGAGCGAACTGGCCAAGACCATCTTTCAGTTCAAGTCCTTCGGCATGGCGGCGATCAACCGGCTGATTATTCCAGTAGCTCAAGGGTTGCAGCGTCGTGACCTTGCGGTCGCCAATGGCCTCATGGCCATGCTGGCCCTTGGGTATCTGCGACACGCCGCGAAGTCGTGGAACTCAGGACAGGAGATTGAGACCTCGCCAGGCGCCGTGATGCGTGAGGCGATCGACGGCGCGGGACTCACAACCTATCTCATGGACCCGTACGACGTAGCGGCTGGCATTCTGGAATTGCCGCGCGCCTCGCGCTATCAGGATCGCGGGTGGTTGGAAACAGCAGCGGGGCCTAATGCGGGAACGCTCACCGACCTTGGCAAGACGGTTGAAGACATGCGTCGCGATGGGGTTTCCCGTCGCGACATACACAAGATCCGCAAGTTGCTGCCGGGGCAGAACATCATTTACTTACGGCGTATCATCGATGCGCTCGAGCATGAAACCGGAGACGCCTTGGGCGTGCCGGAGGAAGGAAACTAAATGGGAATCGACAACGTCGCAGATGTTAGCAGGCGAGCGCAGTATGTGGCCTCTGCCGCGCAAACTGTCTTTCCATACACCTTCCCAATCTTCGACGAAGACGATCTCGTGGTTGAAGTGGACGGAGCTGCGCAGACCATAACCACCGATTACACCGTGAGCGGAGTTGAGGAAGACGCAGGCGGCAACGTGACATTCACCTCCGGCATGACCGGAGGCGAGATCGTCACGATCTTCTCTGAAACCTCCATCGCCCGCACTTCTGACTTTACGCAGAACGGTCCTAACCTATCGACCGTGATGAACGACGAACTGGACCGCATTACTGTGGTTCAGCAGGAATTGCGTGAGGGGCTTGGCCGCGCGATCCGCTTCCCCATGAGTTCATCGGGTGGGGCGGGCGATAGCCTGTTGTCGCCTATCAGCGCATGGCTTGAGCGGTATCTGTTCATCAACAGCGACGGAGAATTGGAAGCGGCAGCCGTCATTGACAGCGGCACCACGCTTACTCAATCGGTGATCGGAGGACTGCTCTACCCGCAGACCGACAATGAAGTATCGGCCAGCGTCGCTCCCGATAATCTCGCACATCAGACCCTCGATATTCGCCGCTACGGCGCGGTAGGCAACGGCATCGCAAATGATTCGGTAGCGATTCAAAAAGCGGTGGACGTTGCGGCGATCAGTGGTGGAACCGTTATTTTCCCCGACGATCAGGGCTACGTGTGGGGCATCGGATCACAGATCACGGTCTCAAGCCTTTTCCCCGTGAATCTCGTGGGCTGCATGACCTGCAACCCGAACGTTACGGAGAATGCTTCCTACATCAAGCCGCTCAACAACATCAGCGGCGATATCATTCGCTACGTGAGCCCGACCGCCGACCTCGCCGCTGGCGGCGGAGGAATTATTTCCGGCCTGTCTTTCTTCGACGACTCCGCCCGCGACGAAGTGTTGCTGGCTGACCGGCGCAATTTCACGGTGAACGCGGCGCTCGGCCTCGATTCTTTCAGCACCGCAAAAGTGGAGAACTGCTACTTCCACTACATCAAGGGATCGGCGATCCGGGCGAAGTTTGCCGTGATGTCTGACTTCACGGGGCTCGTGATCCGTTATTGCGGAACCACTGGCAAACCCGCCTTCGATCATCCGAGCGGCGCAAGCAACGTCTTGCAAAGTTGTGTGATCAGTAACGGGCGCTTCGAGGTCAATTTCGATGCCGCGTACATCTACATCCACGGCAACACGAACACGCAGTCAAACAAGATCATCGGGTGTGGCTTCGAGGCGGAAACCACAGAAGCCACCAGCTCGCAGCGCTACATCGACATCAACGCTGATCACAACCAGGTAGCCCTGTGCCACGTCAACCGGCTTGGCGCGACCTACGCCATTCGGCTTTCTGGCAGCCAGAATGCAATCGTTGATGTGTCATCCGATACGCTCGCCGGCGGCTTCGCGGAACTGACGGGCAGCAAAAACCGGATCGAGGGCGGCAACGCCGTTGCGGCCACGAGCACGATCCCGACAATCGTGCTGAGCGGGGATGACTGCAGGGTCAGCGGCACCAAGCTCTACTTCGCTAACAAGATTGCGTTATCCGGCATGCGCGCCAAGGTGCTTGGCGTTGAGATGGCGGAATGCACCTCAGCGGATAGCCTGATTACGGCGAGCGCAGCCGGTTTCGACATCAGTCACGTCACCATCAGCCACCCTGGCGGCGGACGGGCGGTGGCGCCGAGCGGCATCTCAGTGACCTCTGAGGGCAAGGTGGCGTTTTGCCGGCTTACCGGCAACACCGCAGCCACCGGAATCAATGTGGGCTCAGCGACCGTGGACTGCTCGCACAACGCGTTCACGGGCGGCTACACAAACAACATCGTGCCGAATGGGCACATGGCCGACTCAATCATTGAGAGGAATATAAGCTTCGTGACCGAGAACAGCGGGACGACCACGGTGGCCGCTGGCGCCACGACCATGGTTGTCTCTCATGGCCTCTCGTTCACCCCGTCGTCACAGATGATTCATGCATGGCCGCTGACTACTTGGGGTGCAACTACCAAGTGGTGGGTTTCAACCGTCACCGCGACGCAGTTCACCATCAATGTCGATATTGCTCCTGGAGGAGGGGGTATGGACTTCGCATGGAGGGCGTCGCCGCGATGACCGACCTCGACGAACAGCACGAGCAGTTGAAGGGGCGAGGCGGGGCGTCTGTCATCATCAGCGGTGCCAAGTTCGGTGCGCGCCTTGAGCGGGGGTTCTGGGCATTGCTTGGCATGGCCGTGGTGGCCGGTTCGTTCACAGTGGCCAACAACCTGTACAACCTGAACATGAATGTTGGGAAGCTCGTGGACAATAATGTGGCCGTCAGTGCTCAACTTAGCGATCATGAGATTCGACTGCGCGCCGTGGAGAAGGACGTATCCGCCATTGAGGGCAAGGTATTTCGTGGCGGGTTCGATCCGCTCAAGGACCCTGTCAAATGAGCGACGACGAATACGATCCGTACTACAACGGGATCAGCCAGCGCAACGCCACACAGGGCGCGCAAGTGCTCATGATCGAATCGACCAAGGCCATGCCGCTCATCGTC
>Ga0137451_1000048_pt1 | contig 40083 bp, 60 predicted proteins | sample EasRivERMGT500_2_FD_102336 | JGI IMG/M metagenome (GOLD analysis project Ga0137451, IMG submission 102336) | Soil microbial communities from meander-bound floodplain in the East River, Colorado, USA - East River MetaG ERMGT500_2 | ecosystem: Environmental > Terrestrial > Soil > Floodplain ... | reverse complement strand
GCTTTAAACTACGAAACTCTAAAAGTCCTCGCAAATCAAAAGTATGAAAATGAAAAACAACCCCACAAGGGTTAACAATCGTAGAATAACGGCTGCTCAAAGACTTGAGTATCGTCTGAAAATAGGAGCAGCCTACAAAGGGGGCTTTCCCTACTCTCCAGAGAAATTAGCACAAATAAAAAAGGAGTTAGAAAATCTTGCAAAAAAAATTATTCCTGAAGAGCAAGCAAAGCTCAGACGTACAAAAAAATCCAGAGAAAATGGACTTAATAAACCGCCTTCTCGCGCACGTAGATCTTTCTAAAGATGAAAATCATCAAAAGGAAGATATAAAAATACTTGATCCCTGTGCGGGAAATGGCGCTCTTGGAGCGCTCCTGAGAGATTATGGAGTTGAAGTAGATTGCTTTGAACTTAATGCTCAAAATTCCCAGTATTTAATGTATCACGGATTTATAGTTAAAGGGAGGAATTTCATTACTCAAGAACCCATACCTGAGTATGACTATGTAATTGCTATTCCTCCCACTGCTAACAATGTAGATTGTGGGTTTATTACCAGAATGCTTGGATGGTTAAAACCAGGTGGCAAGATAATTTCTTTTACTATTCCATATTGGACTAATGGAATTTTTGGTAATCAAGTAGAATTCAGGCGATGGTTAAATACTCAAAACTGGACCTTAGAGTTCATCGAAGACGGATCAAATACTCCTAAAGCAATCATAATCATACACAAATGGGAACTCTAAACAAAAAATGGAACTTCTTTATTCATAAAGTCCTCAGATTTTTTAAATTATTTTAATATGCCTACTTTTGAACAAATACAAGCAAGATTAGAAGGATTTACTCCTTTAAGGTTTGCCCTCACAAATGCTAAAATAAGAAACCTTTCACATTTAATTCATAACTTCTTTATCAGAAGATTTCAAACTTATGATGAAAAAGGACACATTCAATGCCAGTCCAACAAAAGACGAACAAAAGAAGACTTTTATTTACTATTAAAAACTTACCACCCTTCTATTACTTTAAGGGAAGCTTCTAAAATAGTAAATAGGCTGAAAATCAGAGGAATTTTAAGCGGTGGTGAATATTGTTATGATACACATCGAAATGTTTATGACCCCGCCAGTCTCTCTAAAACAGAAAAAGAGATTACCGAAGCCTTAGCAGAAATGGATTTAAGTGAAATAAAGAGCTCCATTCTTGAACGTTCAAGTAAGAATTTTGATACAAAATTCAAGGAAGGGAAGAAAAAAACACCTAAAAGAAAGAAAACGGTAAAGAAAGAGGAAGATGATGGAGAGTTTGCATATGAGGACGAGGAGTATGAATATGATGAGGAAGAGGAGGAAAGTTATTATGGGGATGATGATGATTAACTAACAAAAAATAGAAAAAATTATGGGACTTTTTTTTAAGGATAAGGAGCCTCCAAAAGCTGCTCCTAAAACTAAACCAATACTTGAAGAATCAAAAGATTCTTCATTGATGAATTTTGAAACAAAATTCAAGCTTGAACAATCAGTTGCTCCTGATAGTTCTTTGACCGGCTTCTTCGAAAAAGTAATGGAGGAGTATAACCAATCGGGCCCAGATTATCTGGAGTTTTGTAAAATACTTCAGCTTAATTCTTCCCTCCCAGTTGAGGAGCAACAAAAATTCATTACTTCTTTTAACTCTTTTAAAGCTCAAGGAATAAGTATGAGTCAACTTATTAACTCAGCCAGGTTTTACCTTGAGAATATTGAGGAAAAAAAGAAGGCTGAAGATGAAGACATTGCAAAGAGTAAAAAAAATCTTGTCGAAATTCCTCTTGCCGAGGTTAAAACTTTAGCTAAAGAAAATGAAACACTAGCAAGAAAAATCGGAGAAAACAACGCTAAAATTGCAGAAATCCAGGCAAACGCGACGACAAATTCATTTAAAATCTCTTATAGAGGTGCTGCACTTGAACAGGAGTTTACTAAAGCTTGTGAAAGCATAAACAGTCGAATTAAAAAAATTCAAACTTACTTAAATGATACAAATGAATAAAACTACAGGAGGTGAGAAATTCGTTAGAATTGCCATCTTCGCAGGACTTATTTGGGGAGGAATAAAGCTTGTGAACTATATCGCTCCTACTCTAATAGATTTGATGAAAAACGTCTATTGGCTTGTTGGATTAGGAGTACCATTAGCCTTTCTAACTCTTTTCATAATTTCAAATCAGACTTTCTTGTGGATGCAATATAAAAGAATCTGCCGTGGAATTGTAAGCGTGTTCGTGAAAATGGATCCTCTGTCTATCATGAAAGGATATTTAGAATACCTTCAAAAAAAGAAAAGAAATTTAGATACAGTAAAAGTAGCGCTTGAAGGGAAAAAAATCAAGCTTGGCAGAAAAATGGAACAATTGACTGGAGAAGTAGAAAAGAATAGGCGATTGGGCCAAGCAGCCCTTAAAGCTGGAGATCAAAAACAAGCAGCTCTATATGGAACCTATCTTCAAGGAGATAAGCAATCGCTTGATCTTTATCGTCCCATTTACGCTAAGCTTGAAGAAAATGATAAGTTTTTAAATGAGCTAAGCGAAAACTGGGGCTATTCAATTGACGGCCTAGGACATGAAATCGAAAGAAAGGAAGAAGAATATGTTAATTTAAGAGAAATGGTAAAAGCATTAAAACAAGCCTCATCGTTTGCTGAAGCTTCTGAAGCAGAAAGACTTTATGAAGAATCTCTTAAGGCCCTCGAAGAAAATGTAAGCCAGAAGATGGCCTATATTGAAGACTTTGAAAATAAGTCTAAAGACATGATGAAAGGAATTAACACTGAAAAAAATCTTAGGACTGAAGAAGGTCTTGCAGCACTTAATAATCTTAAGGATGAAAAACTTTTGCTTCCAGCAGATTATTCAGTTTTTAACAAGCTTCCAAGTGAAACCCTCTCTTATCAACCCATCAAAAAGAAAACAGGATTATTAGACTAAAAATTAAAAACATGTTTATTTTTGGATTTATAGTAGGCGGTGTCATAGTCTACTTCATTAAAAATAAAATCGAGAACCTTTTTAACTAAACTTGAAATTTGAAACAAACTTCTACGCAGAACTTTAGAATAAAGTTCAAGGATGGCTCGTTTTTAACTCGTACCACTTAATTCAAGGGGGCGGAGTCTGGGATTCAAGCCCGGTTGTGAACTTTTAGCCCCCTTTTTACTTTAAAACTTAAATACAATGGGAGAATTTATTAATTCAGAACAAGCACAATTTAACAAATCTTATGTGTCTTGTGGAGTCGTTGAGATGCACCACTTACCTAGAAAGTCGGCTAGCAGAACGCTCTTTTCGTTGGCCAATCATCTCTATCATAAAGCTAATCCAAGACCAGCAGCTTTTGTACTTTTTTCTGATGTTGTAAAAGAAGAAAGCGCCTCAAGAGGCGAACTACTTGCAGCAGAAATAGAAAAAGTGAAAGTGTGTGGTAATTTATTTCAGACAAATTCAGACGTGAATCCAAAAACCGGCAACACTATTAAAGTATGGCTAATTCATTTAGACCATGATGCTTTCAGAAAATGGTATCAAGAAGAATTAGCTAATAGAATTGAGGAATAATAACTTTTAAAACAAAAATTATGAAACTACTCGGTAAAGAAATGACAAGGGGAGGACAATTTCTCGTCTTAGTTATAATAGCAGGTTCGTTCCTTGGAGGCAGGCTCGCTTATAATACGTTTTTTCCAAAAAAAGCCAAAATAGTAGTTGTAACTACTAAAGCTACAGGATTACCTCCACTAGCATACGATAAAAATGCAAACGCACCTTTCAGAAATATTCCAGAATTTAATACTCAAGCTTCCATGGAGGGGCCCGAGATTCGAGGAGAATTAATGGGATGGAATGCTCAAATGGGAATAATGTACGCTATAGGGGGAAAACAGACCTCAGTTGGGTCGCTGGCTCAAGAATTAAACTTAAACGTCAGATTAGATGTACAAAATTCTTGTGCTAAGCAAGCTGAAGACTTATACGGGTTCGCAGAAGCTCTACATTCAGGAGAAGCTAATCCCTCTAAAGGTTGTCATTTTATAGGTTGGATGGGCGACGGATGTCCAAATTACCTTGCAGGACTCAATACAAGGCTCAAGAAAGACTTCGGAGACGAATATGTAGCACAGATACTAACTTTTGGAGGGGCGTCTTTTGGAGAAGATAAATGGCTTCTAAAGCCAAAATACGTGAAAGATGCAAGGGGAAGTTTAACTTGTACCGTAATTAGAGATGGTGATTGGAACATTGCAGTCATGAAATGTCAACAAAATGGGTGGGATATTAATTATGATAATGGGACTTATGATCCTAAAAAGGTTAATTTTGTGTCAGCACCTAATGATGATTATATGGAAGCAGCCAAGTTTTATGTATCAGGTCAAAAGGTTACTTTAAAAATAGTTAGGAACGGTAAACTTACAGATAAAGATACTACAATATCATGCACTGGAGTGGCTACTTGGTTCCCAGGCGATCTCGTTGCTGTTAAGGAAAAGGGTGGACTTGTTACTGCCGCTTCCACAGCTGATTATGGATCTCAAATGGGTAACGCTATTATATTCATTAAGAAATGGGCTCAAGACAATCGTAAACTTGTCGAAAATCTAATAGAAGCAATCGGTAAAGGAGGAGATCAGGTAAAAAGTCATAATGAGGCTCTTCAAATAGCTTGTAAAGTCTCACAACTAGTTTACGCAGACAACAATATGACTGAAGAAGACTATTCTAAGGCCTATATTGGATATGATTTCGACGATGAAGATGGAAACACTGTTAAAATAGGAGGCTCAAGAGTTTTTAATTTAGCTGATGTAGCAGCTTACATAGGAATAAGTGGTTCAGATAAATATAAAACTGTATATAATACATTTGGAAACATTTGTAAAGAATCTTACCCTGAGCTGTTAAAAGAGTTTCCTAGTTATGACGAAGTGACTGATTGGTCTTATTTTAAAGCTGTTTACCTTAGAAATAAGTCCTTAATGGGGACAGCTTCTAAGCCACAATTCGCTTCTAATGATCAGATTAAGGAGGTAGTTGGTGACAGATCTTATTCGATTGAGTTTGAAACAGGTTCAGCGAACATTCGACCAAGTTCTTTTGTAATTTTAGATAACGTAGCAAATCAAATAACTGTCGCAGATAATTTGCTTGTAGAAGTAGCAGGACACACCGATAATACAGGAAATCCAAGTGCTAACATAACTCTTTCAAAAGCAAGGGCTGATGCAGTTAGACACTACATTTTATCTAAAACAGATAGCGAGAACCCAGATCGAATCAGATCTAAAGGCTACGGCGCGGGCGTACCTATAGCTGATAATTCAACCAGCGACGGTCGACAAAAGAATAGAAGAGTGGAAATAAAACTCGGTAGAAAATAACTTTAAGTTCAAACAGAGAGGGTAGCTCAGTGTATAGAGCACTTGACTATTAATGAAGGGGTCGGAAGTTCGAATCTTCCCCCTCTCTGTATTTTAGAGTAAAATTCAAGAAAGTAAATTATGAAATTACTTACACCAAACGAACATTTGTCTTCGAGAGATCGAACAATTGTTAATATCGGAACTTTAGTAACTATTATACTCTTTTGGTCTTTAGCTAACTCAACACTTCTCCCGCGCCCAAGAGAAATTGCGGAAGCCGCTTATGATTTAATATCTACCAAAGATCTGGTAAGACATTTTATAATCTCAATAGGTCTTTGTTTTAAAGGAATAGGTATAGCTGCTATTATTTCAATGTTTATAGCTTATATAGCAACAATTCCACTCTTTAAATCCTTTTCTTATTATTTAACTAAGTTCAGATTTCTTCCGACAGTAGGAATTTCATTTTTATTCATGAAACTAAGTTCAAATGTGGACGAACAGAAAGTAATGCTTCTGACATTTGGAATTAGTGCATTTCTAGTAGATTCCATTTACTCAGTAGTAACCAGTACTACTCAAGATGAGATTAACTACGCAAGAACATTACAACTAAATCAATGGAAAACACTTTGGGAAGTAATTATAGTGGGGAAATTGGATAAAGTCTTTGAATCAATAAGACAAAATTTTGCTATTGCCTGGATGATGCTTGCGACAGTTGAAAATCTTTGTAAGTCTCAAGGAGGAATAGGAGTAATTCTATCAGATTTAAATAAATGGTTTAAATTTGAATATGTTTATGCAGTTCAGATATATATTCTCTTGACTGGTATTTTACTTGACGTATTTCTTACAAAATTAAAGTATTTCCTATTTCCGTACACCGTTTTAAACGTTAAAAAATGAAAACTTTTAAAGAACTTTTCATGTTTTTCCTACTTGCAATATTTCTTGTTTCCTTATCAATCGTCTTGATTTCTGCATTGATTGGACTAATATTGTTTTGTCAGAAACTTCCAACACATGATTGCTGGATGACCTGTTTCTACGCAAGTATGTTTGCAACAATCTTTCTTATTGTAGCAGCAATAAAAACAAGAAATGATTAAATTTTAAACTTATGAATATAGTTAAACCCCAAATATTTGCAACTGAAGATTTGGTTGATAAATGCCCAGCTTGTAATGCTACCGGCTCCAGATCTCTTACAGACGATAACACGACACTTTTATTTCAATGTGGCCAGTGCATGAGACTATTTGAGTTTCATGTGTACACACTTCCAGGATTATCAAAAGGAGTCTTTTTTTCACCTAATAAATACGCCAGCCATGATAGTAATCATTAGTGAAAACGTTATAGATGTAAAACAAATTTGTACTATAAGTAAAATCTTTACCTATAAATTAAATCCTATTCAATCTTATCTTTCAATTCGACTCAAAAATGGTCAGACTATGGAGTTGTGGTTTGAATCAGAAGCAATAGCTATAAAAAAAAGGGATCAACTAATTAAAGCTCTTGTTTCAATGTCAGGAGAACCATTAAAAGACCTTGATCAACTATAATGTACCAACTAGGACAAACTCTACTAACTTTAGACTCAGTGAGTTTAAGTTTTGGTAGTAATTTGATATTAAGGGATATCAGTTTCGAAATAAAAGATATTTTAAGAGAAGAAACTACAGGTCAAGTAGTTACACTCATAGGAGAATCTGGAGTAGGAAAAACACAACTCATGAAAATGATTGCAGGTCTCGTGCAACCAACCTCTGGTAAAATACTTCTTGGTCCCGGGCAAAAACCAGTGAAAGCTGGCTTAGTGGGGCTTGTAGACCAGAAATATCCTTTATTTCAACATAGAACCTTAATCTCGAATTTAAAGCTAGTGTCTTCAGACACACCCAAGATTGAATTTTACTTAAATGAATTTAATCTTTTTGAACATAAATCAAAATACCCAGCTCAATTGAGCGGCGGTCAACGTCAAAGAGCAGCAATCGTACAACAATTACTCTGTTCGGAACATTTTATTTTGTTCGATGAACCGTTTAGTGGACTGGATCTCAAAGCAATCGATAAGCTCTGCGATGTAATAAATAAAGTAGCCAAGTTAGATGAATTTAACACAGTTATTATTTCGTCGCATATTTTAGAACCCTCCCTTGCTCTTAGTGATAAAGCATGGATTTTAGGGTATGATAAAGATTCAGAAGGCAATAAGATTCCAGGAGCAGTTATAAAGTATGAAACTAACCTTGCTAAGCAAGGGTTAGCTTGGAGGAAAGATATAAGATTCGATCCTGACTTTATAAATTTTGTGAAACAAATTGAAAGAACTTTTAAATCTTTATAATATGGACCAAACAACAATTAAATTATTAGAAGGATATGGTCAACTTGTTCAACAATTAAGACGGGCAAGAGAAAGAATTAAGCTTTTAGAAGGGAAAAAACTAAGGAAAAATAATAGTTATTATGAGTTTGTTCCTTTCTACGATTATGTTTCTTTGTTTAAACTCCTGGTAAAATTAAAAAACAAGGGAGCAGAAAATTTCTTAGATGTAGGAGCAGGAATAGGTAATATAGTACATTTAGCTAATTCAGCTGGATTAAAAGGTGTTGGAATAGAGTATGACCAAAATCTTGAGCATTTTTCCTTAACGACGGATACGCAATATATTGATGCATTCGACTTCAATGCCTACATGAAATACGATATTATTTATATGTATTGCCCCATTCACGATTTTAAACTTGAACTATCTCTGGAAATAAAAATACTTAAAGCTATGAAATCCGGAGCTTATTTTGTATCTCCTGCGTGTCACATGTCATCGACAGAGTATTTTAGAAAGGACTCAAAAAACTGTGCTACTCCAGGACTCAAGAAAATGGCTGAAGCTAATAACTTCGTAAGAAAAACGTTTACCAAAATTAAAACAGAACAGTATTACGTACTTCAAAAAAAATAACATGTTTAAAAAATATAATAATAATTTTTACCCTTCTCCTGTGTTTGACGGAGAGGAAACAGTAGTAGATTTGCCTCCAGGCTTTTACGAAATAGGCGTTCACTCAGACGGAATGTCTAAAAGCTCATATTTTAGGACATACAAGCCAACAGGGAAGTTAATACCTTTCGAAGGAAAGTATAAAGGGATTGAAGCCAAGATTATGAAATTTTTTGAAAAAGATACTATAGAGCTTTATTCTTCCTTAGGGTTTAACCATCTTTTAGGATGCCTTTTTTATGGAAGACCTGGAACAGGCAAGTCTTCTTTTATAAAATACGTTTGTAAGGCTCTTGTTAAACTGCATGGAGCTATTTGCATTTATATTCAGGATCACAGTGATTTGGGCTTAATTCATCACCTTATCAAGGCAGCTCGAGGAAAAGAAAAAACAACTCCGGTTGTTGTAATATTTGAAGAAATACATGAATTTGTCGGATATGCCAGCAATGCATCTCTCTTAGGGAGTATTTTGGACGGGTTTAGACAAATTGAAAATGTTTGCTTTATGACCACGACAAACTATATTAACAAGATTCCTGTCTCTTTAAGAAACAGGCCGTCAAGAATTTCAATTATTGAAGAATTCGACCAATTAGACAGAAGTGTAATAGAAGGATTTATACTTCACGAATTAAAAGGTCTGACTGAGGGGCAGTTAAAACGTGTCAAAGATAATCTTGAAGTGGGAGAAATAATTCATGAAGTTCATAAATCTAATCTTCCTATAGATTATGCAAAACATATACTCTTAGATATGATAGCATACAGTATTCCACTCAAAGATGCGCTCGAAAAAGCTACTGAATCATATAAAACTCAAATCACTCAAGAATCTTGATAATACCTTCAGTTTTTGAACTTAATTCAATTAAAGACCAACTTTCTCTTTTGAGTGTTTTAACCGGTCACTTAGACTGGGCGAAGTACTCGAACGGAGAATTTGATGAAAGCTCTATAGAAGATTTTAAACTCCTTCTCACTAAAATGGAGAATACTGTAAAAAATTTGCAGAAAAAGAAAGATGATTTAGAAAGTCTTCTTAAAAAATAACTTGCAATGAACTTAGAACATCGTGGGTTGAAATCCCACTTTATGGGACCTCATATGGGATAGTAGTAAAGTCAACAAGACCACAAGTTTTGTCGCAGAAGTGTGAAAGCTAATGCGTTGCGGGAGCATCGCCCGTCATATACTCATAAGTGACCGAGTCGGCGAGGACAATTGTCCGAAGGTAGTATAATTCGTATGTTCTAAGAAAGATTGCGGCCCCGAATGAGGCCTCGGCAGCAGCTTCGCGCACAGCAAGCACAAAAGCATAAGACCATCATTTATGTTTCTAAACTACTTGAAAGTGGCCAAATCTAAGAAGAAATGGGATTCAAGTAGCCAAAAAAAGCATACTGGCTGATTAATAGCGAAAGTTAGTAATCAGAAGTCGTTAAAACTGTTTTGAGGAAGAAACAAAAATTCGACGGAGACTAGCCCAGCATGGTGAATCTCCGTCTTTTTTTAAACTAAAATTAAAATATTATGTTACTAATATACATACTAATCGGTCTAGTTTATACTGTCATAAACGGATCTGTAAGAAAAATAGATACAGACGGCGACTGGATGCTTCCACTTGTCTGGTGGGGTCTCTGGCCATTATGCCTAACCGCATTACTAGTTGGATTTCTGCAAGATCTTTGGCGTAAACATAAAATTTGAACATTATGAAAATAGATTTAACCAACGGCATTGGGGAATTTATGGATTATAAAATAACCAGGTTTCCTGGAGGTGAGTGGAATTTTAAGTTAGACCCTACTTGTGCCACCTCTTTTGAAGTAGTAACGCGATTAAACAACTCTGACGATATAATTCTACTTTGCATAGTTGTAGATACGCTTCATAAAGACTTTAAACATAGGCAGGTAAAAGTAAGAATTCCTTATTTTCCCTACTCTCAAGCGGATAGAGATTTTGGAATAGGCGAGTGTTTTTCTCTTAAGACCATTTGTAAGATCTTAAATTCCTTAAATGTAGATGAGTACATTATTTTTGATCCACACTCAGATGTCACTCCAGCTTTATTAAAAAATGTCTACGTACAATCAAATTTAGAGTTCATTCGGTCAGTGTTAAACACTCCAAGAGAAGGAAAAGACATGCATGATTGGACAATAGTTAGTCCGGATGCAGGTGCTTATAAGAAAATCTTTAAACTGATCAATGATCTTCAGTTCAGAGGAGATATAATAACAGCTAGTAAATCTAGAAATCATCAAACAGGTGAATTAACTTTAACTGTTCCAAAAGCCAAGAAAAAAAGCTTACAAGATATTTTAATAATTGATGACATCTGTGTAGGAGGAAGAACTTTTACTGCACTTTCAGACGAACTTAAAAGGAACGGCTATAGAGGGGAGCATTATTTAGCGATCTCTCATGGAATATTTAGTAATTTATTTCTTTCCCTCAGTGAAAGATTTGAAAAGATTTTTGTTACTAATAGTCGAAACGAGGACTGGGATTTGGCATTAGGCTTATGTATATTACCAAAAGACTTTTTAAAAATTTATGACATAATATGACCAATCCCTACATCGAAAGACTCTACAATGAATGGTGTGAACACGAAAGAATAATAATAGCTGTTGATTTTGATGATACTCTAGTTCCGCATAAGGGAATAGTGCCTGATTACTCTGGAAGAGTAATTAAACTCTTAAAAGAGTGTCAAAAAGCTGGTTGTTGTTTAATAATTAACACCGCCGCAGGAACTTCCAGATACCCTGAAATGGTGGCTATATGTCATGAAAAGGGGATAGATGTTGATGGCATTAACTTCAACCCTATACCACTTCCTTATGGTAATAATGGAAAAGTCTATGCTAATATTTATCTTGACGATAGAGCAGGTTTACTAGAAGCTTTAGATATTTTGGAAGAAGCTCTAGATTTATACTTAAAATACAAAAAATTAAAAAATGGACATCAACCCTCTCTTTTTATGTGACTTTTACAAAGTCGGCCATCCTTTCCAGTATCCAAAAGGAACAACATTTGTCTACTCTAATCTCACGCCGAGAAAATCAAGAATTGAAGGAGTAGATAAGATGGTGCTTTTTGGACCTCAGTACTTTATTAAAGAATATCTAATTGATTATTTTAATAGGAACTTCTTTTCAAGATCAAGAGAAGAGATACTTGCCGAGTACAAAGAACTCATAAAAACATCCCTTGGATCAGACTTACCAACCTATGATCATATTTTGTCTTTGCACGATTTAGGATATATACCTATCGTAATTAAAGCACTACCAGAAGGGTCTCAAGTTGATATGAGAGTTCCATGTCTCACAATTTATAACACGAAGCCAGAGTTTTATTGGGTTACAAATTTCCTTGAGACAATACTTAGTGCTTGTATTTGGCAAGCCTCCACCTCTGCCACTATAGCTAAAGAATATCGTAGAATATTTGATAAATGGGGAGAAAAGACGGGATTTCCGAGAGCAGTAGTCCCTTTTCAAGGGCATGATTTTTCATTCAGAGGAATGAGCTCATTTGAATCGGCTTGTCTGAGTGGAGCGGGGCATCTTTTATCCTTTTCAGGAACCGATACAATACCAGCTATTCCATTTCTTCAAAAATATTACAATGCAACTGGATTTATTGGAGGATCAATTCCAGCTACTGAACATTCAGTTATGTGCGCTGGTGGCTCTGAGAACGAATTGGAGACCTTTAGAAGACTTATTACCGAAGTATATCCAAGTGGCTTCCTTTCGGTAGTGAGCGATACCTGGAGCCTCTGGGACGTCTTAGAACGCATTTTACCAGCACTTAAGGATGAAATCCTTGGACGAGACGGAAAACTAGTAATTAGGCCGGATTCTGGAGATCCGGCAGATATTATTTGTGGTTGGAATTCAGATAAAATAATGCATCTTACGTGCAGTGATCCTGACGCAACAGAAGATTGGTCATGCCGCGCCTTTGATAATTGGTATAGTAATCCTTATTGGAACAAGTATAATGGAGAGAGTCCAGAAGTACTTGAATGGAACGGTCGTTATTTTCTTTATGGTGGTGATGGTTATCGCAAAGACGCTTTAAATAAAAGAGGTGAAGTGAGTAAAGCTGAGCTTAAAGGAGTAATAGAGTGTCTCTGGGATTTATTTGGAGGTACTAATACTAATAAAGGGTTTAAACTACTTGATTCACATATTGGAGCAATCTATGGTGATTCAATTAGTCTTAAAGTAGCTGAAAATATCTGTAAAAGACTACATGATAAAGGTTTTGTCTCTCAATGTATTTTTGGGATTGGTTCTTTTACTTATCAACACATCACTCGTGATACTTGTGGACTGGCAATGAAAGCAACCTATGTGGTAGTTAATGGAAAAGAGATAAATATTTTCAAGGATCCTGTAACAGACGATGGAACAAAAAAAAGCTCAAAGGGACTATTAAGAGTTGTTAGTATAGGTCAAGTCGAACCTATGAGTAATAGATTTTATCACGATCACTATGAAGTTTTAGAAGAAGTAAGCTGGGAAGATCAAGAGAAAGGCGAACTCAAAGAAATCTTCAGAGACGGAAAATTACTAAAAGACTGGACTTTAGACGAAATAAAGTCAAATTTAAACAAATAAATATATGGAAATCTTGTATTATCATTCCAAAGCCAAGGATGATCCTTGCGCTAAAGGAAAACGAATGACAGTTGCCTGTCTGGTTGATAACAATAAAATGGTTTTCGGTATTGCAAAAACAAATCATCGAGATCATTTTATTAGAAAAGTTGGGAGAGCCGTTGCGTCAGGTCGCCTACAGGAACACCCTCAACTTATAATTCCAGTTCCTGAGGCTGATTTAAGTACTCCGGAAAATCAAAAGAAGTTTAGGAGCGAAATTAGAAAGCTCTTCGTTGATAAAGCGCGAGAGCTTGTTAAGGACTTTCTTAGATCTGCCAAAGAAATCGATCTTTTAAGGAAACTTGCAGGAAAAGGTATTGTCCGAGAAATGCTGCCTCAATCTCCCAGCTTTCATGTACTATGAATAGTTTTTTGATTGCTCTCAGGCAGGATTTATAAAATTCAAAAAATAAAAATGAAACTAACTATTCATTCGGATAATCAAACTAGAGTTATAAACCTCTATAGTACTTTTTTTACTAATGAACTAAAATACGATAGAGGAAAAAAAATCATTATAACTCCGACAGCGAAAGCTAAAATGATATCTAATGATCTTTTTGGCTCTAAATTAAAGGGATTTATACTAGAAAAAGACGGAGAGCCATATTACGATAGTTTTGAGGTAAATAGAGAACGAAAGGAGGACTCTAGGGCTGTAAACCCTATTAGAGATTCTTTAGAGGACAAACGGCATAAGGTCAAAGGCAGTGCGCCTGTAGTACCTCATCACCGGGGTCCAAAAGGGAAAATCTCTTTTAAGGCCAAGTCCGATCATAGGACTTAATTAATTCTTGTACTTTACTAAAAACTATAGGGATTGCGGGTACAACGAAACTACGGCTTACTAAACTTGGCGTCTGGCGTGTTCCGTAGTACTGTTCGCCAGAACTTGAAATTAGCCCTTTTCTAATGTTCAAGGCCCGCATCCCTTTCTTTAAAATTATGACTACTAGTGAATTTGTTTCAGAAATATACCGTAATAAAGATCTTGAAAGCACAATAGATTACGTTATTAAAGAAAAGCAAAAAGGTAAAATGAATCAAGTTATGGTGCAATTAGACTATCTAACTCCAGTTAAAATGATTGAAAATCTACTAAACGTTCGTGTAAAACGGTTCAACATGAATAGCAAAACTTGCCTAATTTATTTAAAACCAAAAACAGATGCACAAACTTAAATGGGAAGAATATAAATTAAAAACAGGACTAAATGTCACTCTTGAAGACTTCATGACTCCAAGTATTTTGAGAAAATTACACTCAGAAAACATAGGAACTGTGCTGGAGCATAATGAAAACCTCAAAATTTATAGACATTTTTGTCATTTTGGGTTAATGTTTTTTTATCGACAATTAACTAGATATGAAATCTATTACGGTCCGACTATTCAAGCGCAATATGATCGAGGCGAAGCCTGTTGCTTTTAAAACTAAAAATATGAGACTTATTAAACATTCGGACCACGGCTTAGCCATAATGTTCTTTTTTGGCGAATCTGGTCCACATCCAGGGATTATTTCAGTGTGTGACGGCTCTACTTTTATATGTAGTAATGTTGTCCAAGGAGACATATGTAGTCAAAGATTTGGTTATCTTTACTCTTATAATAGTGCTGGAGAATTTCCTAATTCAAGGAGCGGAATACATGGAATTACATTTACAGAACCTGCACAAATTCTTGTAAAACACGGAAGTAACGGGATTTTATTTCGCCGTATCTACAAAAAGGATTATCCAATGATCTACCTAGGAACTATACAAAAAGATATTGAAGATTGTAAAAAGCCGAGTCCTGTAATCACCATTATGGATATGGATTACTTAAAGGAAATAGGCTGGAAAGAATATGAGAACGAACCGTCAGCAGAAGAGAAGGTACAACGATCAACTCGAGCAAGTGGGAAGACAGTACCGAGACTTAACACCTGAACAAAATCCAGATAATGTAGGATTTGATCGACACAAATACCAAAGATACTTTAAAATACGCGCACTAGGACATAAACTAAGAAATGCAATAAATGCTATAGGAACTCATCAAGAATAAGTTGGAAAATTAAAAAATTTTGCTTATCTTTGTATTATGGTAGCAGTATCTTTACAGTCTGGAAAAGTGGTTTTCGTTAGTTTTGAAGAGTCCATGGATGAAAACTTCATGCAAGAACTTATGCTAAGAGACGATGGGTATGAAATAGATAATCCATTCGACCCAAAAATTGAGAAAATGCGTGATCCCAAAATATGGGAGTTGCCTGAAGTTCCAGAGGATTTGCCTGAAGTTCGAGTCAAAGAAATAAAGAAAGAGCTTGGGAAGGATTAAAATTAAACTTAAACCATGTGCTTATTGTGGGTTTAGTAAATCCATATTTAGGAACGTACGTGGCAACGGTCCTCAATGCCTTGATTGTTATAAAAAAGAAAAAATGTTTACTAAAAACTACAAAAAAAATAAAGCAACAAGGGCAAAGAAAAAAGAGATCTTAAAAAAAGTAGTTAAGCCGCTTCCAGAGTATATTAAAGAGGCAGATAGGCTCTTTTCTAAACTAATAAGAAAGATTTACACTGAAGCTGATGGAGCTCTTTGGTGCTATACTTGCGATCGCCCTTTAGTTTACAATGAAGCTCAATGTGGGCATTTTATTTCAAGATCTGAACTTGCTTTAAGATGGTCTCTTGATAATTGCCGGGTACAATGTAATGCCTGTAATAGCAAACACGAAACTGATCCCCAAATCTTTAAAGAAGTTTTAGAACATGAAATTCCAGGAATTACCAGCCAGTTACAAGAAATAGCTAGACTAGTAGCAAAACCTACCAGAGGAGCTATAATAGAACTAATATCTGAATTAAAATCTAAACTAAAAGAAACCTAAGTGAAATTCTATGGTAAAATTGAAGATGGGAAGCCTAAAATAGCTGAAAACTATAAGGAGTTTTTTGACTGTTTGGAAGAGGGGGAAGCATTTGAAATTAAAGTTACACGGTCTAAAGATATTCGAAATTTAAAAATGAATAATCTTTATTGGCTTTGGTTAGGACAACTATCGCTTTTCTCTGGATACTCAAAGAGAGAACTTCACAACTATTTCAAACAAGAATTGCTTTGTCATGAAGTTCAAATTAAAGGAGAAACTATTTTAGATTGTCTTTCAACTTCAGACCTCAGTATTGAAGAATTTTCACATTACTTGGATGAAGTAGCAAGACTATCAAGTCAAAACTTTAGTTTTATTCTTCTTGAACAATCTTAAGATCGTTCATCGATGAATTTTGTTTCAAAATTCAAGCAGGACCCTGGTTAATTTCAATTTCTTTTAAATACCCTTTAGAGTGTAATTCTTCTTCTGTCGTTTTTACAAATAGTAAAAGAGGTTCTATTATAAGTTTATACTTTTCCGGGTCTTCATTTTTTATAGCGAGCAGTTCTTCTAAATTACCTAAATAAGAAATAATATCATGAAAACCGCTCCAGAAAAGACCATCTACTTTACAAGGGCTAAAAACAAGCTCATTTGGTATTGTAAATACTTTCATACTACAATATAACACTTTTATCTCAAAAAACCAAATAATATGTTAAATCCTATACAAAAACGTATATTAAGGACTTTGCATGAAAACCCCAATACAAAGATAGGGCCTTTTTCAGTTAAACAAGAACTTCAAAAAAAGAAACTAATTATTTATATTGGGGATCACAAGTATCAGCTAACTGAAGAAGGAAAAAAACTTTTACAAGATGACACAAATCGATAAAGACGCACAGGAGTTAGAAAACCGATTAAAAGGGAAGTTTAATGCTAAAATTACTCTTAGAGTTATTGGAGACAAGATTTGTATAACTTTTGGAGAAGCCGCTGAACTTAACGCAGAGGGGTTCGTTTTTCTAAAAGAAGAAGCCATGCTTAAAGGTTACGATCTTACAGAAGATAAGGATTGGGTGGAAGGAGAGAAGATAAGTAGACACACCTTTTACTATGTGCTTGACGTATCTAGCCCTCCTTTTTAAGAAGAGGTTAATTCAAAAGAAATTATGTTTTTATCTTTTTTAATAAACTGAGAAGGAGTAAAAGTCAAGCCAAAAAGTCTATGAATATAATGAAGCTTATTAAAGATTTTCCCTCTAAACTCTTCGGAAGACTGAAGTTCAACTCTTATGGAAAACAGATATTGAGTAATCTCGATAAGGACATTTGGATCGATTTTTCTCACTTCTTTGAACACTTTTTCCAGAAATTTCGAATCGTTGTCGGGAATTGGTTTTTTCATAAAATCTTAGTTCGGGCTCTCCTTCGTAGTTACACCCGCGGCCCTTGCCGCAACTCATAGTAATCATACTTAAATATACAACTTTTAATTCAAATTACCAAATTTTTATGGCTTTAACAACTAGAAATTTATTGGAAAAATACTCTCTTTTAATTGGTACGCTCATATGTAAAGGAAAAAAAATAGATAAGTTTCATCCAAACGATATTACTTTCTGGTCACGTGGTAGTAATGAACTTACTCAAATCGGAGAAATCATTGACATAGAAAAAGAAGACATAAAGAACTGGCAAGTAGGCTCTTATGTAGTAAAGTTTAAAGATGATCTTGTTTCTACGTTTGAGCTTTATCAAATGCCTCATTGTTGTGGAATTTGTGTAAGCACTGCTTCTAATGTTGCGAAGAGCTATCAAAGAATGGGTATCGCTACCTGTCTAAATGCTCTTCGTCAAGATGTTGCCTCCTTACTAGGTTATTCCCTTTTGCTTTGCACAGATTGTGATGGAAATGAAGCTCAACGTAAGGTCCTTAAGAACAATGATTGGAATGTACGGTTCGTAGTTAATCCGGCTTTTGACAATAAAGTACAAAAGGATATTTTCTCTTTTATAAACCGAAGAACAGGAAACAAACTTAATATATCAGTTAAAAAAATACCTAAAAATATCTAAATATAGCTGTATCAACCCAATAAGTGAAACAACTATTAGACAAAATATTAGCATCAGAACTAACGCCAAATCAGTATATTTTACTATACTGCCTGATGAATGGCATAAATAAAAATCTTAACTTTAATCCGGCCATAGAGAGAAAAAGCTTAAAAGCAAAAGGATTTTTAAGCGAACATGGTGATTTAACAAGTAAATGTAATATTCTAGAGGATAAAGATCCACTGGATCCTTTTTATCATAAGGATCGGGAAACAGAAGAAAAAGCTTTAACTCATCAAGCAGCGAGGCTTAGTCAACTGTTTCCTTTACTACTGCCTAATGGGCGTTACGGGAGATCTGCCAGTATGAAACTGGTGAAAGATCGTCTAAAGGCCTTCCTTAGACTTTATACTTATGATTGGGATATAATATTCGAAGCTACCGCAAGTTATGTTGACAGATGTAGAGCGGGAAACTTTGCATATATGAAACCTGTACATAACTTCATTTTAAAAGATGATGAAGAATCTACACTTGCACTAGAATGTGAAATAGTAGAAAATGGTAAAAAACATCAATCCTTTTCCAGGACAATTTAATGAAGATATTTGATAGGGTCGTAACAGGTATAGAAGCCAATCGAGAAAAAAAATTTAACTGTATTCCATTCGACGAATTATTCCCTCGTTTTTCTACTTATGTTCCAGGAATTCAAAAAAGCCAGTATTATGCTATAACAGGATCTCCAGGGTCGGCTAAGACTCAACTGACAGATCATATCTTTCTTTATCACGCTCTTGATTTCATAAAAAATTCAGATATTAAGTTAGATATAACTTATTTCTCTTTTGAAATCTCTAAAGAGTCTAAAATAAGAAAAGGAATATGCAAGCGTCTATTCGAGAAATATGGCATTAGAATATCACCTAATATTTTACAATCCATCGGTTCATCCAGAATTTCAGATGAAATTGTAGAAAAGGTGAAAGAGTGCCGTGATTATTTTGAAAAATTAGAAGACCTAGTCACTTTTTATGATGAACCATTAACACCTTCTCAGATTGCTCGTGTAATGGAGAAAAAAGTAAAAGAAAATGGATATATTGCTCATAAAATAGTTGAAGTAAACGGAGTCAGTGAGAGAATTCCAGATGGATATGTAGAAAACGATCCCAATAAATATCTGTTGTTTATAACAGATCACATCAGCCTTATTCATTCAGAACCAGGACATACACTTCATCAGAGTTTAAGTATGTTTTCATCGAATAATGTCTACTATAGAAACAAATATCGCGTCTCAATAGTAAATGTTCACCAACAATCCACGGAGGGTTCGGTTGAACAATTTACACTAAAAGGCGACAATATAGTCTCAAAAGTTGAACCTCAACTAGCCCTTCTCGGAGATAACAGGACACTGGGGCGAGATTATGATATTGTACTTGGAATGTTCTCTCCGTTCAGGTACGAAGTAGGTTATTATCGTGGCTATCATACTAAAAAGTTTGAAGATAAGTGTAGGTTTCTATCGGTTCTTAAAAACAGGGAGGGGGAGCCTGATTTAACTATCCCCCTATACTTCGATGGCATGGTCAATTACTTTGAAGAATTGCCTAAAGCCTCAGAATTTTCTATACTAAAACAAGGAGTAAAATCAGAAAACGAGTTACTCTATGAAAAATACCTGACAGGTAAAGTAGGTATACTAGATAGAAATACACAAAAGAAATTTAATTTTTTGTGACAATAACACTGCCTAGAAAAGTAGTTAAATCAGAAACTAAAAACCCTAGAAAACTGCTTATTTATGCTGATCCTAAAAGAGGCAAAACCACACTAATAGCTGGACTACCGAACGGACTAATTTTAGATCTCGATAGGGGTAGTGGCTTTTTAGATGCTATTAAAATCCAGGCTAATAACCTAGATGAGCTTATAGATGTAGGAAAAGCAATAAAGCAACAAAATGAGAAAGAAGGAAAACCAATCTACGATTTTATTAGTATCGACACAGTCTCAAAACTAGAAGAATTCTCTTGGGAGTTAGCCGTAAGGAACTACAAAGAGTCTTTAGTTGGAAGAAACTTTGATGGGGATGCCAATAAACTAAAGCAACTACCAAAAGGAGCCGGCTACCCCTATATGTGGGAAGCTTTTGACAGAATCTATACATTTTTTTCTATTCTTACGCCACATTTAATTTTAGTGGCTCACTTGAAGAGAAACCTAATAAGTAAAGAGGGCTCTTCAGAAGAAATAGAAGTAAAAGATATAGAACTAACAGGAAAGCTCCGTGTTACCACTTGTGCAGATATGGACGCAATTGGGATGTTAAAGAGAAAAGAAAATAAAACAATTCTTTCTTTTAAAACTTCTCCAGATGATTTGATTTGTGGCGCACGCCCAGAACATCTAAGAGACCAAGAGATAGTGGTAGCAGAATATACAGACGGAAAATTTATTTATCATTGGGATAAAATATTTACTTAAATGAAAATACTTGTTTATGGCAGTCTTCGTGAAGGCGAGTATAATTTCGATAGAATTAAAGACGCCTACGGAAAAGCCTCAATACGAAAAGTCGGAGAAAAAGAAGTCGATGGCTTTCAAATGCATAATTTGGGATTTTATCCAGCCATTAAAAAAGGCGAAGGAACGATAAAGTGTGATATACTCGAAGTAAGTGAAAAGGCGGCATTATTTATAGATTCAATGGAGGTCGGAGCAGGTTATATTAAAACTGAAGTAGACGGCCTCCCCATCTACGAAATGAACCGCAACGTTTCGAACTACCCCCTTGTCAAATCAGGGGATTGGACTAAAAAGTAAGGATATGTTTAATTTTAGAAAGGTACCAGAACAAAGATTGGAATTTAAGAAAGGAAAGTTTATTCGACCAGGAGTACAAAACTTAATACTGCGAAATATAACTCTTGAAGAAAGTCGTAACACAGGAAATGTCAGACCTGTATTTATGATGGAAACAGAACCTGTTACTGATGAAGGTTGGGAAGCCCATGAAGATGCTCAGGCCGGTGGTCAGATAGGTAAAGTTGCTGGTAATGGTGGTTTCTATTTAAAGAACGACGACCAGCAAGAAGAATTTGTTTCTTTTCTTAAAACTATAATGACATCTGTAGGAACCTTAGATGAATTCATGGTAACTCACGGAGAAACAGAATTCAACGGTCTTTCAGAAGTTCTTGAAGTTGTTAAACCCTATATTGTAGGAAGAACCGCCAGATATTTTGTATCTGGAGAGCAATATCCAAAGCTCGACAAAAGTGGAGTAGGGTTGAAATTGAAGTTTCCAAATCGCAGATCTGTGGAGTCTCCAGAAGGCGAAAGTAAACTGCCAAAATACGATGAATCAAATCCAGCCCACTTTAAAAGGCTGCCAAAAGCAGATACTCAGAGTGAGCCTATTAGTGATCTTCCTTTTTAGAATGGCAAAATAAATTCGCTATTTTAAAATAAATGTTGTATCTTTGTAGTATGAATGCAAAGATATGTAGAAAATGTGGAATTTCGAAATCTCTTGATGAATTCTATAAGCATAAAGAAATGCTTGATGGTCATTTGAACATTTGTAAAGAATGCAAGAAGGCCTATCAAAAATTTAAAGAAAGAGAAAACAGAACCGATCCATCGTTTATTCAAAAGGAAAGAGCTCGAGGGCGGAATAAATACTATAGGTTAAACTATAGATATAAAAAACCACCATCAAGAAGTAGAAAGGAGGCCATAAACAAGTGGCTATCGAAGCATCCAGAAAGATATGAAGCCGCTAAAGCCGCGTGTCACTTAAAAAGAAAAGAAGGGTTTAACCTACATCATTGGTCTTATAACGAGGCTCATTTCTTAGAAGTAATCGAGCTTAAAGTAGCGGATCATTACAGACTTCATAGATATCTTAAGTATGATTCTTACAACAAAATGTATAGAACTGTGGATGGAATACTTCTGGATACTCGAGAAAAACATGAAAATTACACAAATAGCATACTTGCTATATAATAAAGGGAGTACGAAAGTGCTCCCTTTTTAATTTTACTTATGGTTATAAAAATCAAAGACATACCTGTCGATGTACCTGAAGTGCCCGCTGGATGGATATATAAATATTACTTAAACCTCAAAGAACCTCTTGATGGACGAAGAATAAGGGTCTTTAGTTCTTTTAACACTGAAAGCACCCCCTCTATGTTTGTTTATTTGAAAGATGGTAAATATAGATGGAAAGACTTTTCTTCAGGAAAAAGCGGTTCAACTGGAGTTAGCCTTGTTAAAGCCATTTTAGAACATAATCTTGGAGAAGAAATACCTTGGAATCAAGCTGTTCAAATAGTTAAAAAGGCGTATTCAACTTGGACAATCGTACACGGCGAGTATTCAGAAGATGAAATAGAGTCAGATTATATTGAATCAAATCTATTCGCGGATTTTCGTATAGCTAAATGGGAACAATATGATCTTGATTATTGGGGCGCTTATGGGATAACTAAAAAACTTCTTGAAAATTATAATGTCTATCCCTTGGAGTGGTTTCAACTTGGAAAAAAACTAAAAGAAAACGGGATAATAAAAATGCATTCCAAAATGCGTATAAGACATTCTTATGGTTTTTTCTCCGATATGCATAAAATTCTGAAGATTTATAATCCATATTATACAGATCTTAAGCACATTACAATTGAAAGTGAATTACTAGGAAGAGAACAATTAGGAATAAAAAATAAAACATGCCTCATTTGCTCCTCTATGAAAGACATGCTCTCTATTAAAGGCACTGGAATTGAGGTAGAAGTTGTAGCTCCTATTAGCGAAAGAGTCTTAATTAACTTTAGTGACATAAACTATTTAAAAGAGCTGTATCCAAATCTTTTTACAGTGTTTGATAATGATTCTACAGGAGTAAAAGCAATGCTACTTTATAAACAAATATATAACTTAGACTTTTTATACTTCTCTGAAGCAAAAGATTTTGCTGAGTTTTACAAACAAAACCGAGATCATGTGTATCCTAAACATCAACTTGTTAGAAAAATAAATGAAAAAATAAATGAAAAAGTGGATTAAACTTTTCGATTGCGGGATGATTCCGTATAAAGGTTATTATAGACGTCTCCTGTATCGACTTTTTCCAGGAAGTATTAAGTATGAAAGAAAAGGGGTTGAATTAGAAGGCCTCTCAGTAATACGTAGTTCTCCCAATAGTAGTTATACTCTTTGTGAAGTGACGGGGGGAAAAGTCATAGGTAATGTTTACAGAGTAACTGAAGAAGTTCTTGAATATATTAAAAAAACAATACATTTTTTAATTATATCTGTAGTTATTAATGATGAATTTCTACTGGCTTTTAAGGGTTATGCTGGGGTTAACTTGCCTTCTGAAGCAATTATTACAACTAGTATTAAAGAATCAGAAACTAAATATCCCAGAACAGACACCTTAAAATTCATGTATGAAACTAGCAATAAGGTCAAGACATCCAAGCTGTAAAGCTTTAAGAAAAACGATAATCATACCGTTTTCAGCTGTTTATCGCCACGGATCTACTAATCAAACACCTCATTCAAAAGAGATAAACTCTATAGAAGCAATTCAAAATTCTTCTTCTAAGTTAAAAATGAAGACTGCTTTTGATAAAGGAAGTGTCAAACACTTGCCTTGGTGCAGACTATCTGGTCTTAAGATCAGTGGAAAGGGGCTTACTAATGGAAAAATTAATCTAGATTTTCCAATAGTTATTAAAAACATCTTTGGCTCAAGAGGACGAGGAAATTACAAGATCGATTCTCCTGCGGACTTCGAGTCTTTTATCAAATCTAAAAGTCTTGAAAACTACATTGTAGAACAATTTTTTTCTGGAGCAAGAGAGTATCGTGTTCATATAACAAATCATGGCCCAATTTACTGTTTAAGAAAATTACTTAAAAACGACACTCCTAAAAATAAGAGATGGGTACGAAACGATGAAACTTGCGCATGGATTTGTGAGTATCAGCCAAGTTTGAATCAACATGGTAATTTTATTGGATTTAGAGAAACTGAAAGTAATGTTTTTGATAAACCGGTTAATTGGGACAAGATAGTTGAGGAGTGTAAAAAGGCTCTAAATGCTGTAGGACTAGATATTGGAGCTGTTGATCTCAGGGTTCAATCTACTGTCGATAAAGAAAGTAAAACGAGAAAAGATCCTGACTTTTATATCATAGAAATTAATAGCGCCCCATCTCTTGGAAAAATTACCGCAGAAGTTTATAAAAAAGAATTACCTAAAATTCTAGCACAAAAATATGATAAATTTAAAACCAGACAATAGAACTTTTCAGACGCATACTTTTATAAACGAAAAAGTAGAAGAAGCATTTAGAGAAAAACATAAAAATATTACTGCGAAGATGATTGCAAGAGACGGATCGCTTGAAAGTAATATAGATTTGTCTCATAGACTTTCCGTTTTAGTAAAAGATTGGGGTTCTAAAGTTAGATTTGAATTGCATGTAATTCATAGCAACGTATCTAATGATGTATTTTATTACGCGCAAGTAGGAGGTCTTTGTGGCGCAGTTACCATTTACATGAGTTCATGGGAGGCTACAGATAATGTTTTTGAATGGTTGGAGGACTTCCTCTACCTTTTAGGATACTCTGTTATTTTTATCAGTCTTAGGTCTACAAGAGACTTTATTAGAGTCCGGGGGTATAATTCTTACATGACACTCAATAACAGAAGAACCTCTAACGACATTACTCTTTATTATAAACAATTAAATTTTACACTGTGAACTTACTAATAATATTACTTTTTATAAACAGTTTATACTGTTACATAATGTTAAAGAGAGGAAAGAAATTTAACACCCTCTTTTGCGGTCTTTGGTGCTATTGTGGTACAGAACCCGCAGACGGATGGAAAATGAGAATTCTTGCATTATACAATATGGCAAGGGGAGATCATGCAACTGGAATGTGTATAGAGGATGAGATTCTCAAAGAAACTATTGATGCTAAAGAGTTTCTGGTAAAAAATGGAGAGATGTTTAATTTTCAAGTGCTTTCTAAAAAGAATTTTGCTGTATTGGGTCATTGTAGACAAGCAACTGCAATGTACTCTAAAGAAAGTAAAGAATTTGCTCATCCGCATTCGTTTAAGAAAACGGAAGATGCAAAACGCCCGTTCCTGTTTTTAGTTCATAATGGAACAATAACTAACGTTAGCGACTTGTGTCATAAGTATAATCTGGAGCACAGCGCGTACCAATATAGCGACTCAATTCAACTTGGGAAAATTCTTACTCAAAATTGGGAAGACAAGAATATGGAGGTGCTCAAAGAATACGAAGGTTCTGCTACTGTTGTATTTTATCCAATAAGCGCAAAAAACACTCTCTATGTTCACAGAGATAAAATAAGAGAGCTTTATTATTGGATGGAGACCCCTAATAAAACTTACATTTCTTCTGTAAAAGAAGCTCTTGTTGCCATTGGAGCTACTGAAGAGACTGTTGTAGAATTCGAACCAGGAATGTTGTTTAAATTCACAAATGGACACATAACTCAAAAGTGGGATTTAACTGACAAAAAGCCATATTCAAAACCTTTCATTAGGACAAACGTAAACTTTAGAAATTTCAGAGAACATTCAAGGCCGGACGTCAATATGGAGAGTACGTCCCATACAAAAAGTAAAGACGGATATTACTGGGAGAATCATCTTTTTTATTTTAATGGTCATTTGCATACTGGTGATTTATTTCTTGAAAAAAATGGTAGACGCGTATTAAAAACTCTTACCGAAAAAGACGATAAAGATAACTATGAAAAGATCTACCTGATCATGGGAGTTATAATGAGAGATAAAGAGAATTACGGACAATTGTACAATAAATGTTGTCGTTCAGACAAATTCAGACCGGATATTTTCAAGAATCTAACTTTTGGAGAAATTGGACAGCATTCTAAATATCCTGTTTTAGGTAAAAGTTTTCCAGGGGGATCAGACATTTTCTGGCATAAAGACCTGGTTCCAACTATGGGCCTTAATGATAAATACGAATGGCAACCTCCTTTATCGAATAAAAAATTCGGTATAAATAGAGCCGGCTTGTTAATGTTTACCGCTTACGGTTCAAAAGCAACAGAAAATGATTATGCTAAAGAACTTTCTACCACAGAAGCTGTTAAATATTTAATAGATAGAAAGGTGTCTGCTGAATCCATTTATAATATGCCCTTTGAGCTTTTTCAAGATTATAAAGAGCTAAAGAATATAACAGTAATTGGAAACACTTTCGATAATTTCTTGGATGCTTTGGTAATGGTAATTAAAAGATATAAGCACGTTCCTAACACAGATCTTGCATCTATTGAAAGATCAAGATGGTCTGAAACTTATGGATGGTCAGATGAGCTTGGAGACAATGAAAGCTTTAACATATTAATTGCTGAGGCCCTCTCTACCACTTGCAGGCAGGAGATTTTAGCTAAATCTAAGCCTAAACTTGTAGAAGATTTCAATGATGAGTCTACCGATGATGATTCTGTCGATACAGAGGAGCTTCTTGCTGATCATTTTACTGAAGAAGGGTGCTGGTTTCAAACAGCAGAATTTAAAAACCAGTTTCTTTTTGGTAGTTTTCAATCCTTTGATGATGCTATAGCATGTTGGGTTCCAACTGATGAAAAGAAATATCTATTAGACCTTTTTCTAGGAATAAACAATCTCTATCATGACATTGGAGTAGTCTCAATGAAAGAATGGAGCGCTAACAAATCTCTAGGAACCATTCCTGGACTTTCTGCCTTAAAGACTTCTATTAGGCTTTCTTATCAGTTTTTAACTGTTGAACCTTTTTATTTGAAGCTTTTAGATTCATTTGCGGGAGCAGACAAAGATCTCCATGATATAGTAGGAGATCTTTATAAAAGTATTATTGCTTTAGAAAATGCTAAAATAGTGCACTCAGATGATACAACTAAGTTAAACATTTATCGATTAGCTCTTAATTATATTATTAAGAAATCGAAAAATTTGAACAAAAAAATTCTACTTTCAAAATACAATATTACTACACGAGAATTAGATGATGTATGCCAGAATTAGTAAAAGATTTTCAAGGAAAGCTGATACCAAGAAATAAAGCTAGAAAAATTAAAAACGAGATGGGAAAATCAGAATACTTCGAAGAAGGAGCATCTTGTGTTGAAATGTCTGACAAAATTTGGTATCGTACAACAACAGGTAAGATTATTTTTGACTGGTCTAAGAAAATATGGGTGTTTGCTAAAGATTTTGTAGGACACAAAGGACTCGTAGAAGACGGGTCCTTTGGACACTACTCTGAGATAAGTAAAGAGGTTATTATTTGGTTTAAAGAAGATACCTTTTTTAAAAAGAGTATTTATGACCCACTTTCAAAAAGCTTGTCAGATACAAAATTCAGCGAGAAAAAATGGAACCGAGCAACCGCCATAAACGAAAAGGTTGCAATTGATTACGGGTATCAAGAATCGATCTTTGACAGCTGTTTTTACAAAATAACAGACTGCTCTACAGATGATTTAATAAAGATGAACCTTCCAAACATCCCTTCTACTGAAAGAACAAATGTTTATTCCCTTGATGATGATAGAGATTATCGTCAAACCCTAGAGGAACTCTATGACAATAACAAAGAAAAAGTTCCTATAAAACTAATGAAATTTGCTCCTAATATACCTTTTACATTTGGACTCGAGTTTGAAGTCCAAGAGGGACATTGTCCAAAAAGGGTAAGAGAAGCACTTGGTTTTAGACCATGTAGAGACGGTTCTTTGGGAGAGGGAATTGAATACGTAGGAATCCCAATGGAAGGTGGAAAAGGTCTTTACTTTGTAAAAAAAATGTGTGAAGAACTTTCAAAAAGATGTAGACTTTCAAATCGGTGTTCAACCCACGTTCATTTCGGGGATGTAAGAAGAGATAAACTGTATGTGATATCTCTTTGGCACATCCTGTATAATATCCAAGATTCTTTAAGAAAATGCTTCCCTTTTTCTAGAACGAATTCAATTCAGGACAACGGAAAGATTTATGCGTGCCTGCTTCCAGACTTAGAAATAGATGTTACTACTATTTTATCCTCTAAAACAGACGAGGAGTTTAAAAATAAAGTAATCCGTGAATTTAATAAAATCTATACTTGGTTAAATAACGGGCATCCATTAGGAGAAAAATACGAGGAAGCTTTTGTTCGAGAAACACGCACAGAAATAATACAAGGTAAAAAGCAATCTCAAATTTGCTACAGAGTCAGAAACTACAATTTTACTACAAAACTTCCAAGACACGCTGTTCAAGGCCATAAATGGAATAGAAGTAGTCGCTACATGTGGACAAACATACTGAATTTGTTTTTTGCTCATTCAAGGACCATCGAGTTTAGAATAAGCGAAGCAACAACAAACTTTAATAAGGTGTTAATGTTCATGTGTCTTGGTTCGGCAATTTTGAAATACGCGGAAAATTTCGATAAGAGTTTCCATGATGAAATTTCTTTAAACGGTATTATAAAAGCAAGTTTTAGGCCCAAATTAGCTACCTATTTAATTGATTATTTTGAATTAAGAAAAAACCTTTTCTGTACTTCCACTGGATCATTTAAGTCAAGCCACAAATCAATTGAGACGACCTGGTTTGACAACGATTGTAAATTTAAGTTTCAAGGAAAGGAGGTTTATGAGATCTAGAGAATACAGACGACATGGACTAGATGTTGTTGGAATTAATGGAGTTGCAAGTAAAAGTTCTAAAAGTAAGATTGTCGACACTATCAATTCTGTCATATATAAGTCAGGATGTTGTGGAAGCATGCATAGCACAACTGCACCAGGATTTGAAAGAACTCTTATATATCCTAAAGAGTGGTTGCCTGAGAACTTAGAAGGACGACTTGAAGAATTAGTAGAAATTTTTAACAGTTTTGAAGGTAATTTAGAGTATTTAGGAACTGTAAATACTGAGGAACATAATATTAAAGACATTAAATTTAAGATGGCTGTCAATGTAGGCGCCTCAGTAGCAGACGGACAGCCAGATGCAGAAAGCTGTATTATAACAGGCAATGACTGGGTTTGTTTTTTAATTAAAAATAGTGATCAAAGAACAAAATTAGAGAATTATTTTTCTTTTTGTTTAATAAGATGTCTATTTTCGGGCAATTATCAAAATATTTACTTAGATATGCTCGACATAAAAGAGGCGTTTCCAGAGTTTTCGTGGTTTGAATGTTTTCAAATAGCTAATTACGGATGGATTTACAGTGGAGGCAAAGGATTTTTATACGGGTTTCTTCCTCAGGAGCTTACAACTCTTGGAAGGTTTAAAGAAGCTCTAAAAGGAACATGTCTTAACTTGGCATTTGGAAAGTTTAAAACTAATATACAAAAAAGTCAATTAATGGTTCTTTACAAGGAGGGTAAATATGACCAAATCAGAGAATTACTTAGGTAAAATTTATTGTTCTTACGGATATACTAGTGAAGCCAACTGGATTGTTCCTCTTGGCTTTACTTTAACCAACAACATCGATGAAGCAAATGTTGTAGTTTTCGGAGGAGGCAAAGATATAGATCCAGGGTTTTACGGAGAAAAAGTAGGTCCAAGAACAAATGCTCCAAGCAATCGTGACAAAAAGGAAAAAGAAGACTTTGAACACGTACAAGAGTTAAGAAAAGAAGGCAAAGAAATACATGTAGTCGGGGTTTGCAGAGGTGGACAATTGATTTGTGCTTTATCCGGGGGAAAATTAATTCAAGACGTGAGTAATCATTGTGGCAATCATTACATGAGTACATTTGATAAACAGAAATTAACTGTAAATTCAATTCATCATCAAATGATGCTTCCTTACAACCTTGAAAAGAGTAAGTATAAAATTCTTGGCTGGTCTACTAATAATCTTTCTTCTGTGTATGAAAATGGATTTGAGAAGCCTATTTGGCTTCCATCCAGTTTTAAAGAGTTAGAAGTAGTTCTATTCAAAGACACTAATGGACTTGCTATACAATTTCACCCAGAAATGATGTTTCGTAGAAGTGGAGATCAACCGACGGTTAAGTGGATGCAAACAATATTTTTAAATTTTTTTAATAAAGAATTATGAAAAGAATACTAATCCCTGGCGGATTACTAGGAGAAACAACCTTTGGAGTAGGAAGAGCCTATATGGAATTTATATCTCAATGGGGAGATCCTGTAGTTCTTGCTCCTATGAAGGGAATTATAGAAGGAGATCTTCTTATACTTCCTGGAGGCCAGGATTTGCTTTCCCATCATTATGGACAGACGCCTTCTTATTTCAACACAAATCCAGACGTTATGAAAGAGTACTTCTTTCTTAATAACTTACCGCAGTATGTGGAATCTGGCATTAAGATTGTTGGAATTTGCCTTGGAATGCAGCAATTAAATGTTTATTTTGGAGGATCTCTTACTCAAAATTGTTATCACCCATATAGTGATAAAAGCAGAGATCAATCAGTTCATCAACTTCATTTCACGCCTAAGTTTCACAGTTTGATGCGTGAACTTAAGGTTGATAATAAAGAGGACGCACTGAAGGTAAACTCGCTCCATCATCAGGGAATTTCACGAGCAAGTGATTTATCTAGTGAATTTGAAACTATTGCTGTTGGTCCTTACGATGTTGTTGAATGTTTTAAACATAAGACCAGGCCAATCCTCGGATTTCAATACCATGCCGAAGAGATCTACGATAAATTATCAATTCACCTTATAGACGAGCTCTTAAATGAAGAATCAATTACAGAATCTACTACAGGAGCTAATGAGGAAACTCTCACTTAATGTTCTTCAAATACTTTGCTATGATTCAATTCATAATAGAGCATTTGAGTTTTTTGAATTTTATGATAATCTAGACCCTTCTGACTTTTCTCCGGGAACCCTTGATATACTTTTTTCCATAGAAACTAAAGAAAAGCATGTTTTTGCTTTTAGACTGCTCGAATTACCAGGTAAAAGAGCTGTAGCCTGGGTTTCTAAATTTAAACAGATAAAACAGTCTTCTGAACTTAATGAAATTATAGATATTTCAACTTTACTAGCAACCTACTTTGGATTTAAATTTATGATGATTGAACCTTCAGCTGTCGTAAATATACCAGTTGAATCTTTTATAAACAAAGGATTTTTACGCCTCATTGATACTGATTTAAATACTGTGTTACTTTATAAGTTATTATGAAAATTGATGTCAATAAAGTTAAAATTGGAGCCGATTTCGAGCTCTTCATTGTTGATAACGAAAAAAATTTTATTTCCGCCATTCCTTTTATTGATGGCACAAAAGAAAGTCCTTTACCTGTTTCTCCTGTAGGACATGCTATTCAACACGATGGTGCCCTGGCTGAAGCAAATGTTCCACCTGTTCTTCTTTTTAGTAATGAAGAAATGTGGGAAAACATTCAGCTGGTAACTGAAGCAATTAAAGAAAGATTACCTACGGGTTTAGAGGTTCTATGCTGCCCTAACGGTGAATATAAGGATGATCAACTTCAAGACGAGGAGGCTAGACGCTTTGGTTGTGATCCCGATTTCTCCGCTTGGAATGGAGGAGAAATAAATGAAAAACCTGATGCTAATGAAACAAACAAAAGATGCTGTGGTTATCACGTGCACATAAGTTTTCCTGGCGCTTCCCCAGCAAATGTAATGAGACTTGTACGTCTGCTTGATGTAAACATTGCTCTTCCGTTCCTTTTTATTGATGAAGATAAGGAAAGAAGGAATTTATATGGTAAAGCGGGTTGTTTCAGGTTTAAAGATTATGGAGAGATTGCAGGTGTAGAGTACCGCTCTCTTTCTAACTCCGTGATTAAAGATAAAGAAACTTTCAATTTCTTTTGGGACGGTCTAATTAAGGCCATTAAAGATTATAATGAAGGCCTTGATTACCTTGCGTATGAAGCAAAAATTCAAGAAGCTATTAATACATACAATCTTGACATAGCAAATGAACTCGTTGAAGAGTTCAATATTAAAGTATTAGAGAATGCCTAAGCAAATAAGATCAGCTAAAACTGAAGGGGATATTAAGAATTTTTTAGAAAGGAAAGAGTTTAAATTTATCAAAATACAACTTGCTAGTGAAATAGGTGATCAATCAAGAATGAGCACAAATCCCAATACAATAGCGATTCGAACTAACTTAGGCCAAGCATCAGTAAATCTTTGTGAATCTTTTGGATGCTGTGGAAAATCTTACATGTACAGCTTTGATCTTTGTGAAAACGCTTACATGAACAAAGCATTAATTAAAGCTTGTGAGATTGAAGCTCGGCGTCTTGGATATACATATATTGGGTTCATACACAAAACAGACAGCAAAGCAGTTGAACTGGCAAAAGCGCTTGGATATAAGAAGGCCCTTGGATTTAAAAATAAGCGATCAGGCAACACATTATCAGAAATGTACAAAATCTTATAAGTTTATCCCCAATTACTGGGAATTTTATAAAATTTTTCGTATATTTGTATTATGGGGAACCGTAATAGAACTGCTGGTATAAGAGCCGAGCAAAGGATCGCTAAAGAACTAAGAGATCTTGGATTTGATGGCGTTGTAACAACAAGAGCCGAGTCTAAAAACCTAGATGATAAAGGTGTAGATTTAATGCAACTTCCGACGAGTTTAATTATACTGCCCTGTCATATACAAGTTAAAAAAACTATTAACACACCTAAAATTTCAGAGATCTTAAAACCAATGGATAAACCTTTAATCTTGCTTCATATTAAAGAAGAGAAAAAGGGTTCGAGGTTTTATGAAGTTGGTGATTATGTATACATGGATAAAAGTTTCTTTTATCAATTACTAAAAAAATGGTTACACTAAGTTATTCAACTATAAAAATGCTGAGGAAAGATCCTTTAGAGTATGAAAGAATTTATCTAAACGGAGAACCTCGGCAAAAGGAAGGACCTAGGCAAATTGATGGAATGCTTTTACATGATTTACTTCTATGTCCTTCAGTAGTTCAGGATAAGTATATCCAAAAACCAAAGGTTCCACACTCTTTAATGATGAGAACGTATATTCAACAGTTAGCGGAGATGATTAATTATCATCTTATTTTGAATGAATACATTGTCTCAGAAGATATTGCAAAGTATGAACAGGCTGCCTACAATAGATCCGAGTATACAGAATCTCTCGAGACTATCAAAGAAAAAGCAAAGCAATATAAAGCTTACATGGACTTCTGTATGGCAGGAAAACTCGGGATTGATGCTGGTCAGATCGATCGAATAAACGCTCTAATCGACAAAAATTACAAATCTTTTAATAAACGCCTTAAATTACAGAATATTGAGCCAAAAGAATCAAAAGGGTGCTTATTAGAAGATCTGGTTAATTCCGAAACTCTTAGATGGGACGAGGAAGATGGTAAAGAGTATTATTATGAAATGCTTTTTAAAGCTATTATTCCTCTAAATAGCAGAGCTACTGGAAAAAGAACGAAAGTTGCTATAATAGGAATGATGGACCATGTTAAAATTGATATAAGTCTCAAAGAGATTATTATCACTGATATTAAAAAAGTAGAGAACGTTCTTGAATTCTCTTCATTTTATGAAGAGCGCCAACTTGATATACAAGCTGGAGTTTATTTAAAAGCTCTTGAGGCTTTTTCAAAAGGATGGAAAATTTATTTCGAGTTTTTAGTGGTCGATGACAGTGGGAGATATAAGGTTTTTTCTCTCTCTCCAGCAACAAAAGCAAAAATAATTACTAAAGTAGAGGATGACATAGATAAAGCATACTATCACATTAAGATGAAACGCTATGGATTTCCTTACGAATATTTAAATGAAATTATACTTTTATGAAAGATCCAGAAAATCTCATATGTAAAGTACTTGTTGGTTCCAGGGCTTACGGAACAGATGTAGAGGGGTCTGATAGAGACTACATGGGTGTTTTTGTAACCCCTATTGATCAATTAATAGATAATCCTATCTCAACTATTCGCACAAAAGATGGATCTTACTTTGAAGTAGGAAAATATGGAAAGATGCTTGAAAGGGGAGATTTACATGCCACAGAACTGCTTTTCAACGATTTCCCTAACTTTATATATAAGAGTCATCTTTTTGAAAAGTTTGAACATATCAGATCTCACCTACTAAGTAAAGAGACTCTTGAGCAGTGGTTAAATACCTCTTCTGTATTTTATTCAAAAGCTCTTAGACTTGGATCTTTGTTTAAGGATAAAATAAGTCCAGTTGATTATATGACTTATTACCCTCATAATCAGGCGGGCCTTCCTAATAAAGAAGCTTTTTCCTCTTGTATGGAAAGAGGAAGTTTAACAAGAGAGGTAATACCTCATAAAAAAGAACTTGAAGTAGATAGAATGTGTCTTTATCCCCTGTCTTATGGTGTTTATCTTCTTTTCAGAGATTATAATTATCTTGTTAAATATAATGGTGATGACTTTATCACTGGAATGTTTGATAAAGATGGAGAACTCGTTGAAAATGGAATAAAAAATCCAGATAAAATGTGGTCTCTTGTTAATGAAGGAGTAATTATCTTTGAGAAAAAGAAGTACTTAAAATATAAAAACTTAAAAAAGACTTACGGAGAATCAAAAATAGTTAACGGCTACGCAACTAAATCAATGCTTCATGCCTTTCGTATCCTAGAACTAATAGGGGATGCCCTTATTGATAGTACGTTACATTTAAAAGTAAAAGCTCCTGGGCATTATCTAGCTATTAGAGAAGGAAAAATTCCAAGAGACGAGATAAAAAACGCTTACGAAGGACAATTCAATACTGTTAAACAAAATCTTGAAAACTACAAAAAGATACTTGTAACTGATATATCTTTAATACAAGAAACTTTAAGTAAAATAAGAAAATTTAATAGACCCCCATTCGTGGAAACATGGCCACATTAACCGATTCTAGGTATGTTCAAAAATCAAAGTTATTTTTGCTACCGCTAATTGAGCTAAAGAAAGACCAATATATTAAACCAAAAGGACCCTATATTATGGATAAGCAGAAGAGAATAACTACTGCTGACTATAAACTAATAGTTCCTTTTGACAAAGAAGACTCTAGTGAATTTAATCATTACGAAACAAATTACATATTAACCTCTTCTTGTCTTGATTCTAATGAATATTATGAAACAGATAATTTAAGAATATATGTATTTGATCTTGACCACTTTAAAGAAGACTTTGACGTTTTCTTAAAAGGTAAATATACAGACCTTCATACTAAAACCAAAGGTTTTATTAATCTATACTGGGGAACAGAATATTATGGAAAGTTCTCTCCTCATCCTAAAATAGAAGCATACTTAGCGCCTACTTTATCAACTTATGAAAGATTTGCTGATGAATTGAAAATCCCTTTAGGAGATCTATTAAGAATTGGACAATTGCTGGATCCGCCAGACCTCGAAAAAGAAACCTTTATTAGCGATAATTTCAAACATACGAAAGTAAACGAAACAGAACTTGAAAGTTAAATTAAAATTATCGGAAGGAGCAAAAATTCCTAGTAAAGCTCATAGTCAGGACGCTGGATTCGATTTAACAGCTCTCAGTAAAGACTATGATGATTTAGGGAATATTGTTTATGGAACAGGAGTTTCAGCGTTTATCCCTGAGGGGTATGCAGGATTTGTTTTCCCAAGAAGTTCAATCTCTTCTAAAACTTTGTGTTTAGCTAATTCGGTCGCCGTGATAGATTCTCACTATATAGGAGAAATAAAACTTAAATTTAAACCAATAGTTTATTTTGAGTATAGAGCTTTAGAAAACGAGGATTATGAATACGAAATAGGAGATAGAATAGCGCAATTAATAATACTTCCATTACCTACTGTAGAACTAGAAATAATCCAGGACCTTCCACTCACAGATCGAGGCGAGAATGGTTTTGGAAGCACTAATTAAATGAGAAAAACAATTTTAAAAAACGTAGAACGATTAAAGCCTAAAACCTTTAGGTGCCGAGTAATGATCAATGGCAAAAATCTTGAACATTATGAAACAAGTTTGAACAGAGCTAAAACATGGGTTAGAACCATGAAAACAGTGTCAACAACTATTAAAAATTACAATTTAGTGTAAGTAATGGGGGGGCGAAAGCTCCCCTTTTTTAATATGTAATTCAAATTTATGAAAATCTACATAGATGGACAAAATAATCCAAAAAGGCCTGGATGGGCGCATTGTAGAACATTCGAAGAACTAAAAGCTTTATTGTCAACTGCTGATCTATCTAAGGTGGAATTAATTTACATAGGTAGAAACCTAGAAGATGAAAATGGCGAAAGATTTCCTGCATTTGATATGTATGATTGTGCAGTAGAGTTGATAAGTGCTTACATGGGAAAACCTATTCCAGAATGTACAGTAGCTTCAAAAAGTGCCGCTGATCTCCTGCATTACTATAATGTAAGCTATAATTACACAGATAAATGCACTGAGATAAATTAAGATTAATTTGGTTCTTTATAAAATTCTTCCTATCTTTGTACTATGAAACCTTTAATGAAATATCATGTTACAATTGATGTAACAGATGGAAGAAAAATTAAAACTTGGGGTGTATTCCCTATACAAAACTGTAAAATACTTGATGGAATATATAATCCTGAATCTAAAGACCTTTCTATATTGATAGACTCCGTTACCGAGCGGTACACAGAATTCCCTGTGGAAACTAAAAATGGAAAAGTAGATGTTCAATATAGAAAATTAGATCAGTACTACAGACTCAAAATAGCAGAGCAAGACATACCATTCTTCTTAGAGTCATATGTTGAAAATAACTTTGAAATCGAGCCTGAAGTGGAAAGCAACTTAATTATTGAAGGTTAAAATGAAAGCAAAAAAAATAAGGCCTACTAGAAAAAAAAATTTAGATCAACCCGAGGAAATAGAAAAGCCTAAACAAAAAGAATCATTATCTGTTTTCGAGTCCTTTGCTTGGCAAATACCTCATACATTAGCAACTACTGTAGATATTGGAGAAACTGGTGCAGTGAATTACAAAAGCAAAGGACTTTATGAGACTATAAAGAAACAATTTCCTTCCCTAAATGTAGAGCCAATTAGAAGAGGGACTACTGTTTCTGACTCTGTAGAAGATCTTTTAAAAGAAAGCTCGATAGAAGAAGGGCACAGTCTAACTATACGAAACTTTCTACGATGCAGCGCTGATGTTATCCGCGTTAAAGATAACATGTCTTTTGTAGCTTTTTTAGCGCAAATAGAGTATCCAGAACCATGGCCACATATTAGCGAAGTAAGTAAAATAACATACGATGGTAAAAACTTAGAAATCATCTATGGAAATATCGAGTCCGAGTCAAGTGAAACTGACTCCGATAGTAATGATAGACACGGAGTTCTCGAGCCTGGATCTCTTAAACGCAAATCTTATTCTTCTTACGGTGGAGAACCAAAAAAAGGAGACTTACCTGCTCCAACCAGCGAACTATCCACAGAAGTTCCAACATTTACTGGAAGAACTTTCCGGTTGCCTCGTAATAACACATAACTCTAAAGCTGAAATAGGGGTAATTTATTCTAATTTTGGTGTACTTCTTAGAAATACTTACTGCACGATGTTAGCCAGTCAAATTATTGACAATGGGTTTCATGACAGTAAGAATATGGTGGGAAGTATTCCCGACTTTTCTAGCCCTCACTCTCTTGTGGGGGTTACGAAAAGGTATTTAAATAAAGATATGAAGACTAAAGACACTAAAAAGGCTCTCAGGTCTTCATTTATAGGAATGCGTGGAGATGAAGAATTGACAGAAGAACAACTCGAGTACGCTGCCGAGGATGTTGAAAATCTCTATGATATTTACTTAGAGCAACAAAAATGGATAAAAGAACGAAAGCTTGAAAACATTGTTAAACTTGAAAACAAACTTACTCCAGTCCTGGTAAAAATTGAGTTTAACGGATGTTTAATTAATAAAGAAAAGCACAGAAACAACATTAAAGCTTGGAAAGAAAAGTCTTGCGAGCTTCAATTATCTTTGGATAAAGAAATAAGGACGTTATCCAGAGATTATCCTCAAATTCAAGGAGGAAAATTCAATAATCCAAGAAAAAAAGAAAGCTGGACACAACTTGATGTATTTGGAGGAGACGGGTATATAGTTGAAAATTTTAATGTATTTAATGTTAACTACGACTCTCCAAAGCAAATCAATGATTTATTCACACGTATCGGATGCCCAAAGCCAACCGACGATTTTGGGAAGGTTTCTTATGGAGAAAATTGTATAAAAACCTACGTTAATAATCATCCTGAGTCGCCACTAGCCAAGTTTGTTGGTATTTTACTTGAATATAGAGAGTACTCAAAACTCCTCGGTACTTATGGAGAGAAACTCTTTGGATGTCTTGAGAGAGGTAGAATAAGAACTTCTTATTCACAATGTTGGACAGATACTGGAAGGTTAGCTTCTAGTGAAGTAATTAAAGGAGAACTAGGATTAAACCTAGCTAATATTCCCAAACGAAAGGACATCAGATCAATTTTTATTCCAGATCCTGGTTACTCCTTTATTGATTGTGATTTAGCCGGTCAAGAAGTGCTACTGGCTGGAGATTTCTCTAAAGAACCAGTAATTATGAAATCCTTCAAAGAAGGTTTTGATTTGCACTCTTATTTGAGTTCCATATCTTATTCAATAATCTTTAATAAAAAATTCGAAGTAAAAAATGAATCAACAATTACTGAAATTGATGGTTTTAAATATAATCTTAAAAAGCTCAGAGACGATCACAAAAGTTGTTTATTCGCCAAGTTTTATGGTGGCGGTAAGATGCGTGTTATGAACGTACTTAATGAGTACTTAGTAAATCACTGGCCACCAGACCAAAGGGGAGTAAAAGCTGAAGAAATTTCAAAAGCGTTAGACGCTGCCCTTCCGGTCTTAACAAAATATTTACGAGGTCGCTATAAAGATTGTCAAAAAGAGGGCTATATTGTAGCTAACAAATTAGGAAGAAGAAGATATTTTGACAACTTAGACGAAGTGTACGGCGAAATTCTTAATTTTCCAATTCAAGGTTCGGGAGCAGATTGCATTAAGATTTCTCTAATAAACTTAGATAAGTGGCTTATAGAAACATCTAAGAATTTGCGGATCGAAGAGAAAGACCTGGGATATATAGTAATGTCCATTTATGATCAAAACTTACTCTGCATAAATGATAAATACTTGTATCTTGCGCCAGAAATACCTAAGATAATGTCTGAAAGCATTACTTATTTCTTGGAGGAGTTAAAAGGAAGTTCAGATTTACAAATTAAAAAGGAGTGGAGCAAATGATACTTAACACATCTAACATAAGACAAAAACTAGAAGAAGTGTTTGACAGGGAAATTTCACGTGAAGTGGCTGTTCAAATATATAATTTGTTAAAAATTGGTCAAACTAGTTGCATGGTTGGAGAAAATGGAAGGTATGTTCACGTTATAGCTCCAAGTTCTGAAATCGTTATCGTCGGCGATTTTAAGAAGGAGTCGATCACACATAATGCTATATTTGAGACTTATAAGAGATTAGGAAAAATAGTAGAATTAGGACAAAAAAAGGAAGCCAAGAAAATGCCAAAAAGCCTATTAAAACAAGCAAGACTAAAAGAGCCGTTAAGTCCTTTTTCTCTTAAGCAAACCAAGGAGTGGGTAAGACTTAAACTCTTTTTAACTACTAAATAACAAACATTTATATGAAAAAGTACTTAGTTTGGCTCCCAGCAATAGGAGCCTTATTTTTAGATTTAGAGACCTGTTCTGATGGCCTCGGCAACAATAATTATGGTGTCTGGATAGTCTATCAAATTATATCTTCACTCACACTCATATCTTTATTAATTCTTAAGGCTCTTTAATCATGATAGTAAAAGAAATAAAGGGAAAGGAACTCTATGTTTATATGAATGGTCAACTACTTTATAAAAGATGGTTGG
>Ga0137451_1000047_pt1 | contig 40310 bp, 66 predicted proteins | sample EasRivERMGT500_2_FD_102336 | JGI IMG/M metagenome (GOLD analysis project Ga0137451, IMG submission 102336) | Soil microbial communities from meander-bound floodplain in the East River, Colorado, USA - East River MetaG ERMGT500_2 | ecosystem: Environmental > Terrestrial > Soil > Floodplain ... | reverse complement strand
TCTGCTTCTGCTTCTGCTTCTGCTTCTGCTTCTGCTTCTGCTTGGGCTGACAGCGGTGACGGCGGATGACTAGTGATGACAGGTGATGACGGCGGCTTACTCTTCGCCCGGAACCGCTCCTGCGCGACCCGGTTGCTGGCGCGGCGCTCGTCGTCGTTCCGCAAGTTGCGGTAGTAGGTGAAGTTCAGCAACCGGTAGCCGCCGCTGACCTTCTCGATGCGGCGACCCTCGTTCTCGGGCGCCCGCTCGATGTCGCAGCTTTCCGGGTCCGGTGACTGGAGGATCTCCCACGCTCGGTCCACGTCCTCGGGCTTGATCACCGCGATGCGCGAGAGGCCGCTCTTGGACCCGTAGACCACCCCGTCTTGGTCCGCGAGGGCGAGCAGGGTGACAAACAACAGGCGCACAGGGTCAGGCTGCGACCAGAGCGACGACGACACCACCGACGAGTGGAGTTTTGAGTAAGACATGGCGCTTACCGTAATCGAAGACGCTGACTGTCGTCAATGGCTATGACGGCCCGTGACTGGGCGTGACAGCGCGTGACATCCCGCTCCGCTTTCGCGAGCAGCAGGCGGGTCGCGTAGAGCCGCGAGGCCGGGCACTCGCGCACGGGCCACGCCAGCGCCCGCCGCCGCTGCCAGAGGCGCCAGAGCGCCCACAGGCGGGTCACTGCACCACCTCCGCGTCCCAGTCCTCGCCCTCGGCCCAGTCCTCCAGATCGACGCAGGCGCACGGCTCCTCGACCTCGCCGTGGATGTTGCGGGCGGTGAAGGTGACAAACCCAGCGCCGTGGCACTCGGGGCAGTCGGCGGCGGCGCGGGCCGCGAGGGCCTTGCGTATCGTGTTCGGTGTCGGCATCTCAGTCCCCTTCCAGTTCGCCCAGCACGGGGGCGGGTGAATCGTAGGCGTCAGCGAGCGCCCGGAGGATGACCCCCGGGCCGTGGTCGTCCATCACCTGCTGGACGAAGCCCGCGTCGGGCGACCCCCAGCCGTCGAGCATCAGCAGGCGCAGGGTCGCCAGCGTGGCCGCGAAGCGTTGCGCCGGGCTGCGCTGCGGGTTCTGCTCGCCCAGCGTCGTGCGGAACGTCGCCGTCAGGGTCGCCTGATCGTTTTGCGCGTTGGTGCGGTCGCTCATCGCAGGTCCGTTCTGGCCCGCAGGGCCGCAAGCTCGGGCACCTCGTGGTCGAGCAGCACGCCCTCGACCTCGTCCCGCTCCAGCGCGTCGAGGCGCTCGCGGTCCACCTGCACGAACTCCTGCGCCTGCCAGTCGCTCCAGCGGGTCGCCAGCGTGCTGTCGTCCAGCGTGCGGGCATCGACGCCCAGCCAGCGCAGGAAGGCCTCGGCCCGCTCGACGGCGGTGCGGCCCTCGGCCTCGTGAATGACCGGGCCGAAGCACCAGTCGGTCGAACTGCAGTAGAGCGCGGCCTTCTCCTCGTAACGGTCGAACATGATCTGGACGCTCATCGGGTCATCTCCTTCGCCTCGCGGCGTAGCTGGTCGATCATCGCGTCGGCGGCGGCAAGCTCCGCGAGCAGGGTCGCCACGTCGAGCGGCGCCTGCAGGCGGTAGGCGTCCCGCACCCGGAGGGCCTCCTTGCGGGCGCTGATGGTCTGGTGCGAGGCGTCGAGCACATACGCCGCCTCGCGGAAGGCGTCGAGCGCCTGCGCGATGGCGTTCGCGGTCGGGCGCACGGGGCGCAGGTCGGCGGTCATCGGGACACCGTCCGCACAAACGCATGAGCGCCCGCGAGGTCGCCACGATAAACCGTCGCGTGTTGCGGCTCGCCGGTCAGGATGTGGGGGACCATGGTGTCGAGGTCGAGCACCACGGCGCGGTCGTGCGGATGCCCCACGCCGCCGGGCAGCGTCCCGACCCGGTCGAGGTTCCAGATTTTGAACCGTGAAGGAGCGGCGGTCATCGGACCACCTTCGCGAGGCCTTCCTGCGCCCACGCGGGCAGCGGCTCGGCGTTCCGCTCGGCGAGGATGGCCGCGCACTTCGGGCAGGACGGCGCCTGCCAGTCCAGTTCGCCGTAGCGGTCCTCGGCGCGGACGAGGCGCCCGCAGACGGTGCGGACGAGGCCTCGGGTGTCGGTGCGGTCGGTGTAGTGGGTCACTGGACGACCTCGATCTCAAAACGGGTCAGTTCATCCTCGGTCAGCGGGCGGTCGGTGGTGAAGACGCCGAAGGCGTGGGCGCTGCGCGGGAGGTCGGTGCGGCCCTCGTAGTTGGTGCCCGGCGCGGTCGGGCGCTCGACCAGCGTCCAGCCGAGGCCACGCGGCAGCGTGAACGAAGAGGGCGGGCGGTAGAGGTGCGAGTAACGAACGGTGTTTGCCATGTCCAGAGATTAACCGATAGCGTTTCGGGCTGTCAACACCTAAAACGCTATCGGGGCGAAAAATCTCAGGCCTCGGCGTCATCCGGCAGCGGGATGACGACCTGCTGCTCGACCGCTGCCCAGCGCACCAGCCACTCCATGTAGTCGCTGAACTCGCGGGTGGTCATCTTGCTGCTCGACACCCGGGGCACCGTGATGCCGAAGCGTTGGTCGTGGTAGACGCCGAAACACTCCGCGAGCAGGGCGTAGTGCAGGCCGTCCCGCTCGTGGGTGTCGTAGCCCATATGCTCGCCGAGGATGTCGTAGGCCACGCCCCAGAGCCACGCATTCTGGTCGAGGCTGCGCTTGCGGGTCTTCGGACGCACCACGACCTCGACGGCCTTGCCGGTCAGGCGCTGCAGGTAGGAGGCCCGGTCAGCCGCCTCGGCGGGGTCGAGGGCGAGCTTGCCCTCGATGACCCGCCCGTGGAACACCGGGGTCGCCATCAGAACGGAATGTCGCTGTCGGTCAGCGGCGGTAGCTCGGGCGCTGGGACCGGGGCCAGCTTGGCCTTCGGCGCCTTGTAGGCCACGCACGAGTCAAGGTAAGCCTCGCCGACCGAGTCGCCCTTCGGACGGGTCGTCACCTTGACGGGCAGGCCCGCGTCCTGCGCGGCCTTTAGGGCCTCGCCGGTCTTGGTCTTGGTGCTGACCTTCAGGGCGCCGCCCTGCGCGTCGTAGGCCAGCAGGGAGGCCTCGTGCCAGCCCCCAGACGAGAGCTTGTAGTTCGCGACGTAGAAGTAGCCCGCCGGGGGGAGGGAGGCCTCGGCGAAGGGCACCTCGGCGCCCGTGCGCGTGTCCACCACAGTCGCCGGGACCGGCGCGGCCTTGACCGGGGTGGTCTTCACGGCGTCGTTTGCATCGTCGTCGTCGGGCACGGTGCCGACCGCCGCCCCGAACTGGTAGCGGCGCCCGTAGGTGATGGCGCTGCCGAGGCCCTGCGCGTCCCACTTCGACGCCGGAACGAAGAGCGGGCCGAACTCCACCCACTCGCCCGAGCGGTGGACGATCCGGGTCGTGATGTCCACGCCCTCGGCGGCGGTGTTGGTCACCACGTCCTGCAGGACCGCGAGGCCCTGCGCTTTCAGGTGCGGCTTGGCCGCTTCAACGTGGCCCGCCAGCGTGGCGTAGTTGTGCCCGAAGTGCGGGTTGACGGCGTCCTTCGCGGCGGACGGGAAATGGCCCTGCGCCTCGGCGAGGGCGGCGAACAGTTCGGCGACGGTTGGTGACGTGGTCATCGGGGGGTGCCTTCCAGTGTGAGGGTGTTCGGGACGTCGAGGATCGTGGCCTTCGCTCGATTCACCCAGACGTGGCGCTCGGCGGGCGAGAGGTCGTAGAAGTTCGGCGCGAGCGCCCCGCGATAGGCGGCGTGCGCCGCGTAAATCGCTTTCGCGAGGTCGATGCAGACGATGTTCCGGCGCAGCCCGAGCGCGATCTGGCTGGCGAGCGGGCCTCGGCGGATCGCCAACGGGCGCCCCATCAGCGCACCGCCTTCGGGGCGAAGCGCACGCGCTGCGTCAGCGCATACGACTGAAGGTTGCCGGGGAAGATGTCGCGGCGATACTGCGCGAGGTCATCGACGCCGCCCTCTTCGGTGCAGTCGCGCACGATCAGCGTCCGATCCGCCGGGGACAGGGCGAGCCATTCGGCCCCCCAGATGACGCCGAGGGCGGCGCGGACATCGGTGGTCTGAGCGAGTGAGGTGTTTGCCATGTCCAGAACTTTACTGGAACCGCTTTCGGTTGTCAACCCCTAACGCCGCAGCTTTGATAATTTCCTCGTGGATGACCCGCTGCACGGCCCGGTGCCGCGCCTCGCGCCGGATGGCGAGGCCCAGCTTCCACACCACCGCCGCAGCGGTGCCGAGCAGCGCGGCCTGCACGAGGGGGTGGAGAAGAATCCAGTCGAGGGAGGCCCAGAGGAAGGCGGCGAGGTCGAACATCGGGAGAGCTTAACCGATAGCGGTGCCGGGTGCAAGTGGGCGCCGAGCACCCCCCGGCACTCGGCGCCCCCTGCGGCCCGCGCAGGCATGGCAAGACCGTGCGGGCGACCGCGCTAGGTCTGGTAGAGCGCGTAGAGCGACCCGGCGGCGACCGTCGTGCCGGTCGCGTTCACCCGGTAGGGCGTGAACGGCAGGATCGTTCCAGCGGGCACCGCGAGGAACGTGGCCGTTGTCCCGTCCTGCATCACCAGCACAAGGTTACCCGGCGCCCCCACGTAGAGGCTGGCGGGGATCTTCTGGAAGTTGGCCGTGGGCGAGTCGTTCGGCACGACGATGAACCACTGATTAAACGTGTTCGGTGCGGCCATTAGAAGGCTCCTACGCCCCAGAGGCGTCGAACGAAGACCCGGAAGTCTTTCGGCGCGGGCAGGATGGCAGTCCCGGCCCAGATCTGCCCGAGGAACTCCAGATCGTTATACGCCGTCTTGAGCGTGGCGACCTCGTCGGCGGTGTAGCCGAGGGCGATCAAGTCCTGCTCGGTTTGCGCGACGAGGAACATCTGCATCGTCGCGACGTTTTCAAACGCCCGCTGGAACTCACGAGCGGTGTCGCCGCTGCGCGTGTCCACTTCAGTTTTGGTGACGGGAAGTCCCACACTCATCGCAGTTCCTTTCGGCTATTGCACTTCAATTGTCAGAGAGAGCAGCATCACAGGACTCCCGCCCGCCCCCCACGCCGCGTTTGTATTCTTCTGGATGGCGATGCTATGCCCACCCACCGCATCTGGACCGCAGACCGCTTCCTGCACCCCGAGCGCGTCATACGCCTGCCCCGCCCGGGTCGCGCCCGTCCACATGGCCCCAGCGGCGAACCCGCCGGGGATCACAACCCGTAACTGCTGGGGCGCGCCACTGATTGTCGTGCCGCCGAGATACAGCGAGATGGTGAGCGCACGGCCACGCAGCACATACCTGAAGTTCTGGACGGTGCCAGCGGGAACATTCCACGTCCCGCCTGCGCCGCCCGTCGCTGTAAAATCGGACGCGGCATAGGGGGCTGGAATCCAGCCGCCCTGCTCATGCGCGACCATCCGCCAGTAGTTGTGGCCCAGATCGTATTCATACTCGATGCTGCCATGTAACCCGACGATGCCCGCTGTCCCGTTCCCCGCAATCGTGGTCGGCGCCGACGTGGCGATGTTGCCGAGCCGGTTGGCGAGGGCTGTGGAGCCGCTGTTATGGACGAAGTCCGCCCGGCCCCCGTTATATTGAATAAACCGCACCCGCTGCCCGTGGTAGCCCGCCTTGATCCCGTGAATGGTGATCGGCCCGGTGTTGGTGAGCGCCATCGTGGGATGCGTCACCACGAGCGCGGTAATCACACTCTCGGCGGGCATCCCCCCGATACACGGCTGGTCAATCGCGGGCGGGTTCGGCCACAACACCAGCGAGGTCGTGGAGTCGGCCTGCCCCACGAGGCGACCGATAAGGCCGGGCGTGAGCGAGAGCGCCCCGCCCGTGTTGCTCGTGTAGTAAAAGGCGCCGACGACGAGGCCCGAGTAGCCCTCTAGCCGCCCTGCCGTCCGAAAGACCGCCGCGCTCCCGGGAGCACTGGTCGGCGCGACCGCGACCCCGAGGGTTTCCCGATACACCGTGTTGGCGTTCGCGAGATGCCATCGGCCATCGCCCTGCGCGATGTAATACAGCGTGCCCACACCGAACGGCCCGTCCCCGACGACGCCAGACACGTCCACGTTCCCCGAGGCGCTCGGCACCGCCTGCACCCCCGGCACGGTCTTGATGAGGGCGCCGAACGGGTCGCGGTATTCCACGTCCACGACCTGCCCCGGCGTCAGGAAGACCGTGTAACGGCCCGCCGCGTCCACCGTGAGGGGGTTGGCGCTGACGACCAGCCCGTTGGCATCCGCGTAGACGGTCGCGAGGATGGCCGTGCCCGTGTCGAGGAACGTGACGGTGCCGCCCGTGACGGCGTAGCCGTTGCTGTCCTCCAGTGTGAGGTAGGGCGGCGGGAGGAGGGTTTTACTGGTCGCCATCAATCCACCCCGATGGTCATGTCGGCCCCGACCCAAATCTCCCCGGTCGGCCACACCGAGCCGCCCGTGAGGTCGTGGCGGAACGTGATCGTGGTGCTGGTGTTCGACCAGACCGCTAACCCGTAGGCGCCGCCTAACTGATACGACGCCGCCGCGCCGAACACAATCTCGGCGCCTGCCGTGTAACCGCCGGGGATCTTGCGCGAAAGGATCGTGCTGGAGGCCCCGCTTAAGTTTGAGCCGGTCACTAAGAGTTGCACCTGTAACGCCCGCCCGCGCAGGTAATAGGCGCAGCGCGACACGTTCCCGCTGTTGACCACCCAGATCGCGGGGACCACCGCCGAGTAGTCCGCCCCAGTAAACGCGGGCACGATCCAGCCGCCTTGCTCATGCGCGACCAGCCGCCAGCCGGGGACCACGACGTCATAGACGTAGGTCAGTGTGCCGCGAGAGATCCCGCCAATCGCCAGCGACGTGGGGGCCGACCCCACAAAGTTGAACAGCCGGTCGGGCGCCGCCGCAGACGGGCTGTTGTCGAGAAAATCAGATTGCCCAGCCGTCCCGCCGTTGATGAACTGCACTCGCTGCCCGTGGTAGCCCGCTTTGATGCCATGCACGACGAGGCCAGCGTAGTTGTTCTCCAACAGGACCGTGTCAGCGGGCGGCACCAATTGCAGCACGGTTCCGCCGACGTGGTAGGTCGCCATCTCCGGGTCCACGAGCGGCGGCGGGTTCGGCCACAACACGAGGCTCGTGGGCGTGTCCGCTTGGCCGACCTTGCGCCCGTAAAGACCGGGCGTCAGGCTGACCTGCCCATACGCGTCGGCGAGGTAGTAGACCCGCCCGGTGACGAGGCCGGTCAGGCCGGTCAGTTTCCCCGCGATACGAAAGGTCGCCGCGCCGCTTGGTTCCGACGCGATGAGGACGCCGACCGTCTGCACTTGGCTGGAGGGATACCCCGACTGCGTCAGGTGCCACTGGCCCGCGACCCCAAGCTCGCCGGTCGAGAGAAAATACCACGCGCCGATGTTGGGGCCATCGCCCAGTATCCCGGGGATGTCCACGTTCCCGCCCGCCCCCGGGATGGCCTGCACCCCGGGCACGGTCTTGATCAGGGTGCCGAACTGGTCCCGGTATTCAACATCGACCACCTGATACGGCGTGAGCCACACCGAGTAGCGCCCGGCGGCGTCCACCGTCAGCGGGTTGGCCGAGATGACCAGCCCGTTGGCGTCGGCGTAGACGGTCGCGAGGATGGCCGTGCCGGTGTCAAGGAACGTGACGGTGCCGCCGGTCAGGGCGTCCCCGTCGATGTCCTCCAGCGTCAGGTAGGGCGCTGGCATGAGCGTTTTACTGGTCGGCATCGTCCTCGTCCGGTTGCGCGTCTGCCGCTTGCGTGGCCGCTTTCATCAGCGCCCCGACCTGCACGGCCCGGGCGGTCGCCTGCGCGAGGGTGCCTGCGGGTTGCAGCCCGAGGCGCACGGCCCGGGTCGCTAAATGCACGGCAGTCGGCGACTGCAGGATAAATGACCACGCCCCGAGGCCCATCGCGTTCCCCACGGCAACCGACATGAGCGACGTGGCCGTGCGGCTCGTGTTCTCCACCCGCGCCAGCCGGGCGTGTAGCTCGGTCAGGTTGTCGAGCAGGGTGATCTGGTCGGGCGTGAACAGGACGGCCTTCTTGCGCGGGCCGAACTTCCGCCACTCGGCGAGCATCTTCTCGCCGTTGTAGTCCAGCAGGCGGTCCACAAACGTCCGCGCCAAGCCCGGGATGGACGTGGGGGACTGTGCCCGCACCCGCTCCAGCATCCGAATGCTACCCGCGTCCTCTGGGCCGAGCAGGCGCCTCACCGGGGCGCCCTCCTCGCGGAAGTTCGGGTCGTCCTTGAACACCTTGTCGCGCAGGGCCTCGGTCTGGGCCTTCGCCCGCCATGACGCCCGCCCCTGCCGCAGCGCCCGGTAGGCGGTCGGGTCGGCCTGCTGCACCGAGCGGTTGATCTGCCGCTGGAAGTCGCGCACGGCCATGCCGGTCAGGCGGCGGGTGTTGCCGTCCGACTCGCGCATCAGTTCCTTGAGTCGCCCCAGATGCTTCTCCGCGACCTGCTGGGGCATGAAGTCGTCGCCCTCCATCAGGCTTTCCAGCGAGCGAATGGCGTTCGACATCCCCCGGCGCGACTCGGCGGTGAAGGTCTGGATCTCGTTCCAGACGGGCCGCAGGACCGTTCGCACGGGTCGGATGTCGATGGGCATTTGCATCAGGACCGGCGGTTCGCCAGACCGAGGCACCACCACGCGGGTCTGGTTCGGGGCCTCGACCGCCTGCTCGACCACCCCATACTGCCGCTGCCCGTAGCCGCGCTCGGCCTGCACCCGCGACTCTAGCTGCGCCGCGAGGTTGGTGCCCGCCTCGGTTGCATCCACGGTCCCGCCCCCGCGCACCGACTGCCGCACGCCCTCGTTCGCCCGCGCCAGCGCAGCGGTGTTGTTCCGGCGCCGGAAGTAGTCGATGAACGCCCCGATGGGCGTGTAGCCCGCCATCTGGCCGCTGGCCTGCAGCGGGCGGTTGCCGGTCGCCTCGCCGACCGACTGGCGCACGCCGATGTTCTCCGCGAGTTGGTTCACGGGGTCCACGGCAGGCCGCACGAGCCGGGGCGACCGCAGGGCCGCGCCGACCACCTTCGGCACCACCTTCGCGCCCAGATACATCCCGGTCAGGTCGCCCGCCGCCGCCGCGTATTGGCCCTTCTGGAGTTGGTCGCCCTGCTGCGCCATCATCGGGCCGAGGTAGGGCGTGAACGACTCCAGATACTTCAGGACCGCCACGGGGTAGTTGCCTTGCGCCCAGAGGGCGTCGGCCTCGTCCTTCACCACCTTCCGCGCCTCGGCATCCTTGACCGGGTTGAACGGGTTGTCCACGCCGCTGCCGCCGAGCGCCTTCGGCCACGGCAGCATTTGCCCGATGTTGAGCGGGTTCGCCCCCGCCCACGTATGCCGGGCGAAGGCCCCGAGGCCCTCGTCAGTCTCGACCTCGACCGGCCTCGGCGCGGTCACCCCGCCGTTGGCCTGCATCAGGGCATCGAGCGGGTCGTCCTCGGGCGCAGACGGCGTCGAGGCCGACAGGGATAGCCCGGTCGGCGGCGGGGCCGACCCGATGGCCCCATTGGCCTGCATCAGGGCGTCGAGCGGGTTCTGGGGCGGCATTTACCAGAGGCCTTGGGCTTTCGCCTTGTTGACCGCCGCGTCCGCTTCCGCCCGGGTCTTGTAGTAGTAGGTCTTCCCGCTCTTCGGGGACCGCACGGCGACCGAGGCGCCCTCGGGCCACTCGTCGCGAGGCGGCGTAGCCGGTGTCTGCCCGCCTGCGCCCATCAGGCTTTCCATCGTCTTGATCTTGCGGTCGCGCAGGGTCTTGGAGTCGCCCGGGCGGGGGAAAATCGCCTTGGTGCTTTGCACGTCCTGCTCGGTCAGGACGCCCGTGTGCCCGTTCGCCCGCGCCATGATCGGCGTGTAGGTGTCGATCAGCGCCTCGTATTCAGCCACGTCGTCGTTGTAGTTGGCCTGCGCGGCGGCAATCGAGGCGGCGCCCTGCGCCTTCGCAATGAGGCCCTTCCCCGTGTTAATTTTCTCCGACAGGTCGGAGAGCTTGGAAAAGACCGTCAGCACCTTGCTCGCGCTGGTCGTGGTCGCGGCCTGCGTGTCGGTCGGCGGCTTCTGGGGGTTCCGTATCACCGTGCCGTCGTTCGTCGTGTAGCGGCCCGTCAGCGCGTCGTAGTTGGCCTTCACGGTCTTCCCCGTGTCGTCCACCACGTCCTGCGGCGAGTAGCGGGTCGTCGGCGTGGTGACCTTCTCCGGCTCGGGGCTGACCGACTGGGCGTCGAGCTTGCCGCCGCTCATGTCATACCAGAACCCGTCGCTGCCCCGCTGCACGTCCACGCGCTTCCCGTTCACGAGCTTGGTCTGCGGGGCTTGGAAGGTGACCTCTTTCGCGTTCGGGTTCTGAATCCACTTGCCGGTCTTGAAGTCGTAGAGCGGCGTGCCCGGCGCGACCGCCATCGGTTTGTCTGTGCCCTCGTCCTTCCGCATCGCTCGCGCCGTTTCCGACCGGCTGATCAGGGAGTCGAGGAACTGCCCCGCCATTTCAGGGCGGGCCTGTAACCCCGCCCGGAGTTGATCCAGCGTCTCCACTGGCACCCCTGACGCCTCGGCCTCTTCCATCGCGGCGTCCAGCGCCCGAGGATTGATCCGCCCGTTCGGCTCCATGCCGAACTTCGACAGCCCGTAGGCGGTCACGCCGAGCGCGTCCTGCTGCGCCTTCTTCGCGTCGTCCTCGGCCTTCTTACGCTTCGCGTTTTGGTCGTCAATCGCCGTGAAGACCTTCGTCAGCGCCTCGCGGTGCGCGAACGTCGGTTGCCCCGCCAGCATCTGCTCGCGAGTCGGCTTGATCTCCCGGTTCGGGTCGAGCCGGTCGGGGTGGTTGTAGGGGGTCGCCCGGTCGGGGGTCGGCGTGATGTCCGGTAGCCCGCCCCCCGGCATCCCGGGGGTCGGGAGGCCCATCGACGGGGCGGTCGGTGGACCCCCGGGCGTGGGCATATCCGGCAGACCCGTGGTCGGGAGGCCCATCGGCGTCGGACGGGGGGGGCCGTAGCCGGGGTCGTTCGGCCCGCCGCCGAAGTCCGCATCGCCCGGCCCGCCGCCAGCCGCCTGCGGCATCATCGCCCGCTGCGACTGGTAGTCGTTCCGGCGGGCGAGGGCACGGTCCTCCTGCTGCTGGTCGAACTGGGCCTGCGCCCGTGCCTCCTGCTGCTGCTGCACTTTCGTTCGGTCGCTGTAGGCCTTGTATTGCAGGTAGTCGTTCAGCGTCCCGCCCACCTGCTGCGCGAGGCCCCCAAACAGGTTGATGTTGTTCTGCGCCCGCTGCGCGTTGGCGGCAGCCGCGATCTCCGCGATGCGCTGCTGGCTCGTGGCCTGCAGGTTCGCGGCCTCGCGTATCCGCTGCGCCTGAATCCGCCCCGCGTTCGCCATCAGGTCGGCAATCGTGCCGGTGTAGGTCGCCATGTCTCGCCTCTCAGTAGGGCACAGTCGTCGGGTTCAGGGCGCCGATGCGGTAGAGCTGGTCGAACGTCGCCTGTCCCGTGTAGGCCCGCTCCGGGGCGATGCTCGGCTGCAGCGGATACCCCGTCCCGGCGGTCGCGGTGGTCTTCACCGGGGTGTCGAAGCGTTTGGCCCGCAGGTAGTCCCCGAGCGACCCCGCGAGGGCCTCAAAGGGGTTGAACCCGCTCTGGCTCCGCTGCAGGACGCTGTCTCCGGCAATCTCCGCGAGCCGCGCCTGTTGGGCCGCAGCAAGGTTCGCCGCCGTGCGGATGCGCTGCGCTTTGATCCGCCCCGCGTTCGCGAGCAGTTCCCCAATTGACCCGGCGTAGGGGTTCATCGGTGCCCCTTAGAGCGAGGTCGCGGCGCCCGCGCCGAGTGTCGAGGAATCAAAGATCTTTTTCCAGCCCGCGTCCCGGTTGGTGTAGTAGTCGTCCACGCCCTCCTGCCACTCCTTCCGGCCTCGGTTGTAGATGTCGGTTGCGCTGTTCACCTTGGTCCCGTAGATGTCGGCGGCGTTGCCCCGGTTGGTTGCGTAGGTGTCCAGTGACTTGCCGTAGTTGGTCTTCCACGTCCCCAGCGCCCGGTCCCAGACGTTCCCGTATTCGGTCGAGGCGAACTGGCTCCCGAGGCCGAGCAGGTCGTGCAGCGTGCCGCCCGAGTTGAGCAGGCCCTTGCCGGTCGCGCTGTTCTGGAGCGCCCCCATCGACTCATCGAGCCGAAACTGGTAGCTCGGGTCGGCGTAGAGGTCTTCTTTGCTGACCCCCTTAAAGTCCTCGGGGGCGACCCAGTCGGGATACTCAAACGGCCCGGGCAGCGTGGACCCTTCCGGCGCTTCAAACGGCTTCCCGCCCGCGTCGATGTAATTCTTGAGCCACGCGGGGTCCACGGCGGGCTTCGGCGGGGTGGTCGGCGTGCCTGTGCCGGTGCCTCCCCCGCCGCCACTCGCCGACCCAATATCGACAGGGGGTGTGGTCGGGGTCGGCGTCGGTGTCTCTGTGCCGCCCCCGCCGCCCCCGGTCCCCCCGCCGCCCGACCCGCCACTGGTCGCGGTCGCAGGCGGGGGCGGGGCCGCTGCCGCAGGCGCCGTGTAGCGGCCCATCCCGTTCATGCCGGTCGGGTCGTCGGTGTAGAACAGCCCGTCTGACCCGCGATAGACGTTCTTGCCCTGCGCGTCTACGTGGTCAAGGTCGTAGGTGACGCCCTGCTGGGGGTGCCCCGCCGTGTTGTCGGGCGGGGGTGTCGTCAGGTCGCGCTCGTCCCCGATCTGCTCGGGCAGGCGCGTCTCGTCCTCGGGCTTGATGGGCACGCCCGGGTTCTCGTAGCTCGGTTGCTCGGTCGGCGGCGCGGCGGACATCTCCGCATACTTCGCCTTCCCGGCGCCGTTGCTATACAGCACGCCGTCGATCAGGACATTGCCCAGCCCGTCGTCGTTCTCCGGGTAGGGCAAATACTTGCCGGTCTTCCGGTCCTGAATCATCGCGGTCATGCGCCTGCTCCTGTCTGCTGCTTCTTCGCGAGGATGTCCGAGAGGCTCCCGACTGGCGGGGGTGTCTCACTGAACTTCGCCGCGTAGGGCACGGTGCCCGCGCTCACCATCGCCCCCTGCGACTGCGGGCTGAGTGTGTTCTGCGCTCCGCTGGGCGGGGCGGACCCCATCTGCGCGAGCGCCCCGAGGCCGAGGTTCATGTAAGGCTGGCGCCGGGCCACGGCCTCGCCGTAGCGTTGGGCCTCCAGTTCCTTCTTCTCCTTGTAGCGTTGGGCCTCCAGCGCGACCGCCGCGTCATAGCGGGCGTCCTCGACGGGGTCACGGCTGTAGCCGCCCCCGCCGCCCCCGCCCGAGCCTGCCGCTGCCTGCTCGCGGTAGAACGCCAACAGGTCGGCGTTGCTTTTCTCCTCAACCTCGGACGCCCGGGCGGCGGCGGTCGCCTGCAGTTCCGCCGCACGAGTCGCGGCCTCCGTTTGGAGTTGGGTGTTGGATTTATACGCGGCGTTTTCCTTCTTCGCTTTGTAGATCGAAGACGCCGCCGTCAGGCCGCTCCCGGCCAGCATCAGGATTGCCGCTGTCGTGCCGATTGCCATTACGCTACCCTCCCGACCTCGTCGTCGCCCACCATCTTCCGATACCGCCGTTCGACCGCCACGTAGCCGAGGCGCTCGTAGAGGCGGTCCACCCGCTCGTTGGGCGACCCCATTTCCATCTCGGGGCACTCGTGCGCCCGCGCCCACGCCTCCCCGGCTCGCAGCAGCGCCACGCCCGCGCCCCGGTGCGCCGGGTCCACCCAGAAGGCGATCTCACTCGCCACGCGCTGCCCGCTCATCGGGTGCGAATACGCCAGCAGGCCGAGCATCCCGACCACGCCCCCGTCTCGCTCGGCCACGAGCAGGTCGGACGCCTCGCCGGTCACCAGCGAGTGTGCCACGGCCTCCAGTGCCGTGGGGTTCTCCTGCAGGTGGTCCCGCAGCACCGGCTCGCGCCGCAGGGACACGCCCATCTCCACGAGGCGCGGCACGTCGGCGAGCGTGGCGGGCCGGATCATCCGAGCGCCTCGCAGGTCACCGCGAGGTCGTAGGTCATCACGGTTGCGCCGACCGAGTCGTAGAGCGTCGAGTAGCTGATCAGCGTCCCGGGGTCCACCTGCACGAGGATGGCGTCCGACTGCGGCGTCGTCGTGGAGTTGGTGGTGAGCGCGGGCGCACTGAAGGTCTGCGAGAGGCCCCCGGCGAACCAGTGGAACCGCACGGTCACGCTGCTCGACACCGTCGCGGCTTGGCTGATCCGCACCGTGTAAGACAGGCGATACACGCCTGCCGGGGCGAAGGGCAGCAGCACCGAGGTGCCCAACGCGGCACTGAGGTCACTGAGCACAATCGGCTGCACCGACTGGGTCGCCGAGGCGTTCACGGCACTGGTCAGCCCGCGCAGCCAGTTGTTGAACTCGCGGGTCATCAGCCCCGTTTTGTCCACGAGGCGCGAGCGCAGCGGGGGCGGGGCGAGGTTCTCGACGGCCATCAGTTTTGCGCCTGCGGGGCGCCGGTCTGCCGGATGCCCTGCCCTTCGACCATCGCCATCGACAACCGATACGGCACCGGGTCGGACACCACGACCTCGGGGGTCCAGATCGTTTCGCTCGACCCGAGGCCGACCCAGTAGGGCCGGAGGCCATACTGGCCCATCGTCCCGGCGCTCGTGCGGCGCTGGCTCCCCCACGTATACCCGCCGTCGAGGCTCACGCGCAGGCGGATGTCTGGGTGCTGCCCCTGCCCGGTCGGCGTGCCCAGCCCGCTGTCCAGCACCACGTCGAAGCGCGACACCGACAGCCGTCCCCGGGTGGACGCCCAGAGTGGCGGGGGCACGCGCAGGCGCCGGATGGGTCCGCCGTCGATCTCGGTCCCGTAGTCGGCTCGCATCTCCTGCAAGAGGTTACTGGTGCGGTCCCCGACGAGGTGCTTCCCGAAGGCGTGGACGTTCATCCGGGGCGCCCAGTGGTCATAGGCGGCGCGGCTCTCGTTCCAGCGTCCGCGCTCGTGCCAGAGGCTCAGTTCCTTATCGAGCGTCCACGTCGCCTGCGCCGCCGGGAACGTCACATTGACGAAGGTGTGTTCGTTCTGTTTGTAGACCAAGCACTCGCAGTCCCGCGTCCCGAACGTCGCGTCGTATTTACTGATCGCCTGCCCCACGGCGTAGCTGCTAATCGACCCGGGCGTGTAGCCCGAGGCCATCAGGATGCTCCCGGCGCCCTCTTTGTTGTGCGACAGCCAGACGATGCTGTCGCCGCCCGCCTTCACGCTGAAGGGTGCCCGGGTGCCGTAGTTGAACACCGCGCCCGGGATGGGGCCAAAGGGCTGCGGGAACGCGCCCGTGTGGTAGAACACCGCGCCCAGCGACTCGCCGATCAGCCACAGTTCGTCGTTGCTGACCACCATCGCCGCGATCTTGTCGGGCAGGTTCCACGAGAAGGCCATCGTGGGGTTCGTCCAGCCGGTCAGGCCATCGTTCGCGTTCGACTGCCGCACCTGCCCGCTCGTCGCGTCGAGCGCGAGGAAGCTGCCATCCTTCGCCGCGCCCATCAGCGCCGTCCCGGTCAGCACCTGCGTGAACGCGCCCGAACTGATGGTGTAGACGTAGCCGTTGGCGCCGCTCGTGACAAAGATCTGCCCGCCGGTCGGCCCGTTGTAGGACAGGGTCGCCGGGTTGGCGTCGAGCGCGACCGTCGCGAGGTCGGTGACCGTCCCGCTGGCGTCCACCCGCTTGAACTTGTCGCCATAGACCGCGTAGACGTGCGTCGTGAGGTCGAGCAGTGCCCGGCACCCGACCGCGCCCATCGTGGTGAACGACCGAAACCCCGGCGTCGGCAACAGCACGGCGCGGGTCGGCGCCCCCGCCGACTGCACCGTCTCGATATACCAGTTCACCAGCCGCTCGTGGTCGGCCATCTGCGCCGGGCTGGTGTTGCTGGGTCCGACGAACCCCGGGTAGTCCATTAGGTCTGTATCCGCCCGGTCTTGTAGTTGAACAGGCCGCGCCCCGCCCTGCCGCCCGGCAGGCCGTAGTCGCGAGTGGACATGTTCGGGATCTCCCGGTTGTTGGCCGTGAACTGCGTGCGGGCGACTCGCGCCCGGCGCTTCGCGTCCTCACTGAGCGCCATCCGCATGGGGCCTTGCAGGCCCTCGGCGAGCGTCAGGATAAACGCGGTCAGCCCGCCCGGGGGGAAGGTCACCGGGTCGTCCAGTTCGTAGAACGACAGCACCGTGCGCGTCTCCAGCACCATCACCGACGCGCCCGACTGAATCGGGTAAAAAAACAGGTGCCCGTTGGGCCAGTCCGGCTCGTAATACACGTCGGTCTGCGTGGCGCCGGTCCACGTCGGGTTGCTCTGGTGCCGATACCACTGCGCCGTCTGCACGTTCACCGGGTAGAGGCTGGAGTTGATGCGCTGGCGGCAGCTTTCGATACTGACCGGGCGCTGCACCACGACGAGGTCCGCCGGGTCAGGCCCCGTCGTCACCGGGCCGATGGTGACGGGGTTCTTCCCGGCGGGCAGGGTGAAGGTCTGGAAGGTCTGCGACCACGCCGAGTCGTGGTTGGCGTTCCACTGGTCGATCTGCCGGTTCGCCCAGCGTTGGGCGACTTCGTAGAGGCCCGACTCGCCGGGGTCCACGATGCCCAGCACGCCCAGTTCCAGCAGGGCCTCGTGGCAGACGTCGCGCAGGGTGGTCACAGCCGGGGGCATGGCTTACTTCTTCCGCTTCTTCGGCTCGTCCTCGTCCTCGTCCTCGACCGGCGTCCATGTCGGCTCGGGCACGACGGCCTCGGCGGGCGGGTTCGCGGCCTTGACCGCACTCGCAATCGCGGCCTGAATCGCTGGCGGCAGCGCCGTCTGCGGGTCCACGTTCGGCGTGCCGCCGTCGTGCGGGTCGGCTGCGGTCGGGAGCAGCGTGAGGCCTGACTCCAGCCCCACCTTCGCCTCCGTGAGGCTCTCGACGCGCACCTGCGTGCCGTCCGCCTTGCAGAGCAGTCGGGGGTATTCCAGTGTATCGAGCTTGTCGCGCAGCGCCTTCTCGGCGTCGGTGATCTTGTAAGACATCGCGGTCCTTTGAACTCAAACTAGTTGCACGCATCGCGGGCGGCTGGGGACAGCGCGGCGGACGTGAACGCCGACGCCGCCCCCATCAGGCCCCGGTCTGCCCGGCCCGCCATCAGGTCGAGCCGAGCGACACGCTCAAAATACCAGCGACCCGAGCGAGAAGGCCGTGTAGGCCTCGCTGCCCGGCGTGACGTTGGTAAACCGGATGCGGAGCGCCTTGCTGGTGCTCTGGGCGATCGTGGCGGTCCCGCCGAGGGTGACGCCCGCGCCCGCCAACAGCGTAATCGTGAACGCACCCCCCGCGTCGTTGCGGATGATCACGTCGAAAAACTGCGCGACCGCGATACCGGGGATGGCCGCGACCAGCAGGGCGGCGCTCGGCAGCGTGTCACTGCGGCTGGCGCCCGCCGGGTCGCGCAGGATCATGCCGCCCAGTAGCTGCTGCGCGGTGTAGGTGACCGCGCCCGCCGTCGTGATGACGGCGGGGGTCGTCTGCGGGTAGACGAGGCTGTTGAAGTGTGGGAACCCACGAGCCGGGGTCAGGGACGGCATAGTAGCGAACTCCTGTGCCCGCACTCCTCTCCCGAGGCGCGAGGCGGTAACCGAGGTTAAAACGCGACGGTGCCGAACGTGTAGAGCGTGTAGGCCTCGCTGCCCGGCGTCACGTTGGTGAAACGGATGCGGAAGACCCGATTGTTCGCCACAAGCACGGTGAGCGGCGACCCGCTGGCCGTGCCGCCTGCGCCGACCGCAATCGTCACGGTCGCGCCGCCTTCGTTGCGGACCAGCAGGGAGAGCGTGGTGCCTACGGCGACCCCCGGCAGGCCCTGCGCGAGGTCGCGAGCGGTCGGCAGGGTGTCGGTCTTCACGCCGCCCTGCGGGTCGCGGAAGATCATGCCGGTCAACACCTGCGCCGGGGTGTAGGTCGCGTTCACGGCGGCGTTGACGACCGCCGGGGTGCTGGCCTGATAGATGAGCGAGTTGAAGTGGGGAAACGACCGGGCAGGCGTGAGCGATGGACCCATGGGCGAACTCCTGTGCCCGCACTCCCCGAAGGGCGCGAGGCGAAAACGCGGGAGTGTTCCTCGTGGAACACCCCCACGGGTCGATGTTAGCCGCAGGCGACCGCGACCGCGCACGCGTCCGGGTAGAACTCGCCCAGCCCGATCTGCACGTCGAAGCGGTTGGTCATGCGCGAGAGGTTCTGGTCCCACGCTCGGATGAACCGGACCGACACGCCGCTGTCGGGGTCGCGCTTCTGGCTGACCAGTTCCACCGAGGTGCTCTTCGGCTCTTCCAGTTCGATGCCCACGAGCGCGAAGGCGTTCGGGTGGAGCGCCAGCCCGATGGTGCCGCTCTTCCCGTTCGGGGACGCGGTGCCCGGCCAGAGCGTCAGCACGTTGCCCGCGATGGGCAGCACGTTGACGTTCTGATACTGGGAACCGGGGCCGTAGAGGGCCGGGGTAATCGTCAGCGTGGCCGTGCCGCCTGCCGCGACGACCTGCCCGGTGTTGACGATGCTGAACGTCTTGGCCGACACGCCGAAGGTGCGGCGCGTCATGTTGTTCACCGGCAGCACGCCCGTGAAGCTGAACTTGTCGCCCGGGTTGAACGTGTCGCCGTTGGTCGCGGTCACCACGATGGTGGTCGCCCCGTCTGCGACGGCGGTCGTGAGGGTGACCGCGCCTGCCCACGTCCCGGCGGTGTGCCGGTAGAGGGACATCGACTCATACCACTCAAACCCGTCCCCGCTCCCGACGATGCCGGTGCGGAACTGCTTGCTGATATCGCTGACGGGGTTGAAGTAGCTGATCGAGGCGTTCTTGAGGGAGCGCATGACCACGGGCGGGACGATCATGCCGCGCTCGCCGGTCGGGGGGCACGCCAGTTCCTGCATCTTCTGCCGCGCCGCTGCCGACGAGGCGTCGAACGAGGTCGGGTCGGTGCCGAGCGAGCCAACCACCGAGGCGGCGTGCTGGTAGGCGAACTGGGCGCAGCGCGAGTCGATCTCCTGCGCGATGTAGCTCATCGCCGGGTCGAGGATCTCCTTCTCGACCTTCTCCTTGCCGCGTGGCGCCTTGAGCGCCTGCTCTGCCGAATCCCAGTCGAAGTCGATGCCGAAGGGGTCGTAGACGTTCACCGTCGCGTGGCGGCGGTTGATCGGCTGGGGCTGGTAGGGCAGGCCGTTGCGGATCGTGAACTGCTGTGGGTATGGGACGTTGATGAAGTCCCCGACCGGGAACTTCAGCTTGAAGTCCTTGCTGTATTCGGTGTTGAAATACTGGCTGACGTTCCGCTTCGACTCCAAGAGGTCGAGGCAGGTCATCGACAACCATGTCGCGTATTCAAAGGTGTTCGGCATGGGCTACCTGTTGTTCCGCCCGCCAAACCGCAACGCCCGTTCTTCGTTCCGAGCCGCTTTGTAGGCCGCTTGATCCCCGTCGCGGACTGCCGCGTCGGTCGGGGCCATCGTGTCGGTCGGTCGTCGTCCCAGTGTCGTTGGCGGCGTGGGGGCCGTCGATTGTTTGAAGGTCGGAGGGGCCGCTGGCTGGCCGCTCGTCACCTGCGCTTCGATCTTCGCGAGGCCGCGCACGATCTCACGCGGGTGTCGAGCCGACATCAGCTTCGCGAACAGATCCGGGTCAGCGGTTAACGCCTCCATCACCTTGTCGGGGGCCTCAGACGTGAGCAGTTCCTGCGCGAGGACGTTGCCGGGGCCGGGGCGCTCACCGGGCTGCAACGAGATGATCGGGCGTAGCCCGAGGATGACCGGGGACACTCGCGACGTGAACGTCGCGTCGGCCTCCGCTGCGTCGTTCACCTTCTTGGTGAACGCGCTCACCTGCGCGGCGGTTTCCTGTTCGCGCTCGACCTGTCGGCGAGCCTGCTCGTGCTGCTGCGCCTTGACCGCTTGCCGCGCATCCGACCTCGCGTCGAAATACTCCTCTAGCGAGGCGCGGGGGTTCTTGGCAAGGTAGGCCTCGTAGGTCGCCAGATCGGCAGGCAGGGCTAGCCCACTCGGCTTCTCGGGCGGCGTCTCGGCAGCAGGTGCCTCGCGTTGGCGAGCCAGCAGGCCATCCCGCTCGGCCAGTTTGGCCTTGAGCGTGGTGATCTCCTGATCCACTTCGGCGATGCGGGTCTTGGCGTTCCCTCGGGGTGGTGTCGGCGTGTTGGCAGCTTCCGAGGCTACCTTCGATAACGCCCCCGTTGGGGCGGCAGGCCGGGCCTGCGTGGCCGAGCGCGAGTCGGCTTTTGGCGCTAGACGGGCTTCCTTCTCCGCAAGACGGGCTTCCTTGAAGGCCGACTGGTCGCCCGTGGCGACCGCTTCCTCGGTCAGGGATTCTGCCGGGGCGGTCAGCGGGGCGCTGGGTTGGCTGGGCGTAACTTCAGGCGTGCCGTTCTCGGACAAACTGTGATGCTCCAAAAGAGAACACGGAGCGCACAGTCTGGCCTTGGCGGTGTCGGTTTGTCAACGAGGGAGTAGGTTGACCCGCCGCACGACGCCCGGGCGGGGCGTGTTCAGGGCCGCGAGGCGGAACACCCAGTCGAGGTGCAGCACGGCGGTGCGGACGCACGTCCCGCAGAACGCCTTCTGGCCCTCGGCGAGGAACAGCCCGACGCCGCAGTCCCGGCAGCGCAGCCAGACAAGCGGCATCAGTCCTGCCCCTCATCGCCCGGCGCCAACGCGACCGCCGCCGGGACCGCGACCACCGCCGCGCCGAGGGCTTTGAGGTATTTCTCGTTGCGCTTGATCCATTTGGGGGTCGCGACCTGCACGGGCTTCCCCAGCATGAAGGAGCGCGGGTCGCCCTGCGTGGGCATCCCCAGCGCCCGCCGCTCCTTCACCCAATCGGCGAACATCTGATCCAAGGGCAGCGGGGCGGCGAACTCGCCCGCATACTCCCCGGCCAGTTGCGTGTCGTAGGTGGTGTGCGGCCTCGCGGGGTTCTCGATAATCTCGCCGCTGACCTTCGCGACCCCTTGCCCGCCATGCAGGACCGGGGTGTCCATCAGGTCGGGTCGCGTGATCGCCGCCCGGGTCGTGGGGAGGTCAGGGAACCCCTGCCCCGCCGTGAACTTGTCTAGCGAGATGGTGTCGGTGAAGGCGTGGCGCAGTTCCCCATTGCTCATCAGTTGCGCCCGGGCGTCGGGGTGATACAGCCCTTTCCACTCGGGGCGGGTGCGGCGCAGCACGGCGTCGAAGGCCTTGGACGCCCGCTCGGTCACGCCGCCTGCCTGCACCTGCGCGAGGATGGCGTCGGACATCATCGCCGAGAAGTCGGTCGCGCCATGCGAGAGGGGCATATACACCAGATAGACCTCGCCGGTCCCGCCCGCCTTCTGGGAGGCCTCCGAGGCCTGCCGAATGTGCTTCTGGAGGCGGCGGACGACCCCCTGCTTGGACGCCCACGCCGCCCCGAACTGGTCGTGCGTCCGCATGAAGTCCACGCCGCCTTCGGTATGCACCGGGTCGATCCGACGCCCGCCGATCTCCGAGACAATCGTGCCCGCCGCCGTGCGGTCGCCGGGCGCGGGAATCAGGGCGGCGCCTTCAAGGTCGGCGGGGGTCAGCGTGCGCGACGGGGCCATCGTGACGGCGGGGTCAGGGGCTGACCGAAACGGCATCCCCTCGACCGGCACGGTCAGCCGCTTGTAATCGCCGACCGGGTGCCACAGGCCCGCCGCCTCGGCCTCGGCCAGTGAGAGGCGGGGCAGGATGCGCTCGCCGTAGGCGGCGCGGCCTGCCGCCTGCGGATTGAGGCCGAACTGCTGCACGAGGCGGTCGAAGGCCTCGGGGGCCATCGCCTCCGCATACGTGGGACGCGCCGCTGCGCCCTCGCGGAGGGCCGTGGCGAGCTTGCGGCCTCCCCCCATCACGCCGCCCATGACCGGCAGCGCGGCCCCCAACACCTGCCCGGCGTTCGTCCATGTCTGGCCCGCAGGCCCCTGCTCGCCGAGGCCTGTGAACCCGCGCAGGGCGTCCATGCCCGCCTCAAACGGCTCAGCGAGGAACGCGAGCGGCGGCGGGGTCGCGGGCTGGTGACTCGGCATCGGCCTCGGCGGCTGCGCGGCGGCGGGCGGCGGATGGCTGCGGAGCGTGGCCGCGAACACCGGGAACTGCTCGGCCAGCTTCGCCAGCACCGCCGGGTCCGCAGCGGGCGCGGGCTTCTGCGGCTCGTGGCTGACCGCGAGGCCAATCGGCGCCGCTGCCATCAGCGGGAACCCGGCCTGTCGGATCTGGGCCTTCATCGCGTCGGTCAGGCGGACGACCCAGCCCTCGCCGCCTGCCTCCCCGGCTTTGTTGTAGTCATGCGCCAAACGGTTCAGGTCGCGAGTGAGCGCCTTCTGCTCCTGTTCGCGCATCGACGCGGCCCAGTCCTGCAGGATCTCCGCGTCCGTGCCGCGTGTGCCACTCCGTGACCCCTGCCACTCCCCCTGCGCGTCCCGAACGGCGACCGACCGTTGTCCTGTGCCGGGGTTGCTTGACTCCTCGACAATCGTCCACCCGGATAAGTCTGGGGTCGGCACGTCCGCGATCTGTTGCCGCACCGCCTGCATCTCGGCCTCGATGGCGCGGCGCGAGGTGCCCCCGAGCGGCGCCCGCTCCACCGTGCCCCCGAACCGCTTCACGAGCGCCTGCAGCTTGTTTTTTAGGTTCAGGTCATACTGCTGCCGGAACCCCTCGGCGCGGGGCAGGTAGGTGCCCCCGTCCGGGTTGGCCTGCATCCGCTTCCACGCCTTCGCGGCCTTGCCCTTGTCGCCCATCACGTCCGCGAGTTGGGCTTCACTCGTGACGAGGCGATAGTTGGCGTTCTGCAGGCCCCGGGCGGTCGCCTCGGCCCCCATATCCGCGATGCCCTGCCCGACGAGCGCGTCCCCGCCGACCTGCGTCTCAAACTGCACGGTCCATGCGGGCTTCCCGAGCGTGGCGCTCTGGCGCGGCGAGGGTTTCCACTGCAGGCGCTCACTGCCCCAGCGGGCGATCTGGGTGTCTGCCGAGGACACCCCCAGCCACTGCGCGTTGGGGTCGTTCGCGGCGTCGAGCAGGTGCTGCTTCAGCGCGAGGTCGGGCCACGTCTCCTTGAAGGGCGCGTCGGGGATCTTCGTTTTGTCGGCCCGCTCCAGCGCGGCCTCTAACTGCCGGGCGCGGTCGATGTCGGCTTGGAGGGGTTCCCGCCCCGCCGCCCTCGCGTCCGCGTTTTTATGCACGAGCGCCCGGTATTCCGCGTCCATCGGGGCGGTGACCTCGGAGGGCAGGGCATACCCCTGCTCCTTCCCCGCCTGATGCCAGTCGCTCTGGATCTCCTCGATGTAGTGGCCCCGCTCGCCGGTCGGCAGCACCCGCTCGTTACTGCGCGTATGGACGACGAGGTTTGTCCCGTCCTTGCCGAAGTGCGGCGGCTGGTAGCCCCCGACCGGATGCTGCACCGGCTCGACGCTCACGGTGAACCCAGCCCCCTCGTATCGCTCGCGGATGGCCGTGACCTGCTCGGCGCTCGTCGTGGCGTCACTTGTCCACTGCAGGTCGCCCTTTTCGTCGTGGATCTTCACCCTGTAGCGCGTCTCGGTCGGCGCGGGCAGCGTGAAGAGGTTCTCCCGATACCGCTCGCCGCCGGGCACCTGATACGAGGCATAGTGCGTGGCCGTCGTCCGAGGGGCACCCTCGGCGAGCCACGAGATGCCCTCCTCCAACGCCTCTTCTGGCGTCGTCGCGCCGAGTCTCGTGCCGACGCCGTCAGGCCCGACCAGCGTGAACTCGTCTGTGCGATTGTTGAGCGGGCTGATGCGGTAGCCCTCGGGGAGCGTCGTCGGGCGGGCGGGGTTCGGCCCGCCGAGCCGCGTGACGGTCGGCCTCGGGGCCGGGTGCGCGGTCAGGTGCGCCGCCATCTCCGCAGCGGTCACCGGGCTGTTGCCCTTGCTCGCGAGGAACTCAGGCACCTTGCGATACGCCAGTTCCTCGGCGCTCGTGCCCGCCTTGAACAGCGACAGGGCCTTGTTCGGATGCACGCCCTTCGCCGGGAGGCTCGCCGCGACCTGCTCGGCCCGCGAGAACAGCCCCGGCACCTCTGCGAGCGCCCCCTTCAGCTTCGCGGCCCCCGCGAGGGGCATCGCGGCCTGCAGCACCTGTCCCGCGTTCGTCCACGTCTGGCCCGGAGGCCCTTGCTCCCCCAGCCCGGTGAACCCCCGGAACGCATCCATCGCCGCCTCAAACGGCTTGGCGAGAAAGCCCAGCGGGGCCGGGGCGGGCGGGCCGACATCGCGAGGGCCTCGCGGGGGCGGCGCCCATGTCGTCGGGTCGTGCAGGCCCAGCGCCCGGATGGCGTCCAGCGCCCCGCCGGTCGGGATACGCGGGTCAGGCGGGGCCGGGGCCTGCGGCGCCCACGGCGGGGCCGACTGGAGTTTGCTGGTGATGCTCTGGAGCACCGGGTGCGCGGCGAACACCGGGTCGTCCAGATCGAGGTCGGGCGGGAGGTTCGACAGGAAGTCGGCCTCGTCGGGTGACAGCGTGGCCGCGAGCGACTCGTAGAAGCTGTCAGGGGCCAGCGCACTCGGCGGCTGGTCTGACGATGACAGGCCGATGTTGAACGACGCCTCGGGCGCGGCGAAGGGGTCGCGAGGCATGGGCTACTCCGCGTCCGCCGGGCCGTAGTCGCCGTCGCCCTGCGCGGTCGGCATCAGCGCGGCTTGCTGCGTCACCATCTCAGCCTCATGCTGCCGGTCGAGGTCGGCCTGCTCACTGGTGAGGGTCGCCTCCTGCTCGCGGTCCATGTCGGCCTGCTCGGCGTCGAACCCGAGCGCCTGCGCCTCCTCCTCGGCGTGCGCGTTCAGCGCCAGCCCCTTGGTCGCCGCTGACAGGTGCGCGACCGCAATCGTGGCGCTGTTCTTCATCACCTGCAGCGCCAGTTGCCGGTCGGTTTCGGCCAGTTGCTTCTTCGACTCGATCTCGGCCTGCAGCAGCGCGAGGTCGGTCTTCAGCTTCGCGTCCAGCACGGCCAGTTGCTGCTTGGTCTGCGCCTCCAGTTGGGCCTGCTGGCCGTCCGCCTGCGCCTTGAACTGCGCGGCCTGCAGCCCGGCGTTCGCCTTCGCCGCGTCGGTCTTGAGGGCCTCCTCCATCTTCCCCATGACCTCCTGCATTTTCTTGATCTGGGCCTGCGCCGTCACCAGTTCGGACTGCATCTGTTTCGGGTCGCCCGGCTTGGCCTTCGCCGCACTCAGCGCCCGCACCTCCGGCGGCTGGAGCGTCTCCAGCAGTTCCACCATCTCGTCGCCAATCGGCCCGAGGTTCTTCAGCTTGACGATCATCGGCCCGAGCACCGCGAACAGTTGCGGCCCCATCGAGGCCAGCGTATCCGCGAAGTCCGACGCCTCGTCGCGCTGCGAGTCGAACGACGGCCCCGTGCTGACGGTCACGAGGTGGTCGCCGCTCATGCTCTCCGACTCGGGGTTGGTCGGGTCGTTGATCGGCACGTTGTAGGCCTCGTCGTTGCCCTTGCGGGCGCCGATGTCCCGCGTGCCGTCGTAGACCTGCTCAAACAAGTCCTCGCAGATGACCCCGACCTGCTGGATCATGTCGAGGTAGTGGTCGGTGAAGTGGTAGCTGCCCCGCTGCCCCAGTTCATCGATCTTCTGTAGCGCCTTCCCGCTCTTCTGGTTCGACCGCTGCGCGGCGGTCGGCAGCGGGGTCTGCGCCATCGCCGCCTGAATCATCCGCCGGGCGCTCTCCTTCGCAATCTCGTAAGCCTGCGCGGGCGGGTCGTAGGGGTTGCGCTGCGGCATCGGCACCGGCTGGTCGCCCCCGATGCCCTCGATCTGCGGCTTGACCTCGATGACGGCGACCGGCGCCTTGTTGCTGTTGTTCAGGAGGTCGAGGTTGCGGGCGTCCAGTTGCCCCTCGTAGACGAAGTAGGGGAACTTCGGCGCCATGCCGAACGACTCGGCCTCGTTGGTCACGATGAAGGCGTAGAGCATCTGCGGGTCGCGAGCGAGCCGGATCATCGAGCCGATCACCCGGCGCTGCTTGCCGGTGTCGCTCAGATACAGCACGCGCCCGAGGCACGCGACAAACGGGATGTATTTCCCGGCCCACGGGTTGGTCTGCAGGATCTCGACGCCGTTGGTCAGGATCTGCTCGACCACCGGCACGTCCACCTCGCGCTCGCGATGCACGGTCCCGAGGCTCCCCGAGGCCTTGAAGTCGTCCTCAAACAGCGCCAGCGGCCTCGCCTGCACCGTCTGCGGCTGTTGCAGGCCCAGCACCGACCCGGGCTGCGGCGGCACCTGCGGCGTGATGTAGAGCAGCTTCTTGAGGGTGTAGCGTTTCCGCCAATACTCCCCGACAAACACCCGCGTGCTGTCCACCCAGAGCGGCGCCTCCCGGGCGAGGTCGCTGACGTGGCGCGAGTCGATCTGGTTCTCCTTGAACCGCAGGTTGTAGTCGGCGTGCGAGTAGACCTCGCGCAGCCAGATATGCTCCATGTCGCTCATCGTCGGCATGAGCGCCCGGCAGTCGGGCGTGACGAGGTTCGGGTTGTGGACCGGCTCGATCCAGATGTCCTGATCGAAGCTGCGCTCGCTCGTGAACCGCGTGTTCACCCGCAGGAACCCGTAGCCCCGCATGACCGCGTCCTGAAACGCCGTGGTGTAGGCGACCTGCGCCTGACTGCGGTATTCGACCTCGCGCATTTTGTCGGCATACAGCGCGGCGGTCTTCTCGCTTGCCCCGCGCCCGTTCGGGCTGAACTCGACGGCCCGCTTGTTCACGCGCACGTCGTTCACCGCGATGTTCAGGAACTGGTTGATCTCGTCGGCGTTGAGGCAGGGGCGGTCGGCCTCCTCGCGGGCCTGCCGGTCGAGCGGCTCCCACGGGTCGCCCGCCGCGTAGCGCATGTCGATGTCGCCTTCCTTGACGATGTCCGACCACTCGTGGCTGTCGTGCGTATACAGTTCGCGGATTTCCTTGAGGTCGTCATCATCGACAGGCATGGGCGTCCTTCAGTGGGTGATCTGGTGCAGGAGGTCAGCGAGGGCCATGTGCGTGGCGGTCTGGTTCATCGAACTGCGGACGACAATCGCGCCGTCCTCGGGGCAATACAGGACGACGACGGCCTTCCAGCCCTCGGGCGTGAGGTCGTCCACGGCCTCGGCAATCGCATCCGCCAAGTCGGTGCTCGCCACGTCGTAGGGGGCGCCAGTCGGTCTGGGCATCGGTCCTCCGGGGTTGCGGTAGTCTACGCCGAACTCACAGGCACTGCGTCACGACCCACACCCAGCCCCCGGCGAGCAGCAGCAGGGTGCCGCCGACGACCAGCACGCCGACCCAGCCCCGCTGCTCCTCACTCAGGGCCACGGGACACCTCGTCGGGATGCGAGACGGCCCGGGGCACCACGCCGACGCTCCCGAGCCGTCCGCAGGTCACGCACCGGAACCCGACCAGCATCACGTCGCCCGACCACCACGTCTCGACGGTGCCCCGGTTCCAGCCCAGCCAATGCGCGAGTCGGTGTCTCAGCCCCACTTGCTCACCGTGCGCGGCCCGGGCGGCAGGCTCCCCGGCGCCGCGATGGGCGCGACGGCCCGGTCGAACGTGCAGGCCAGCGCGTCCGCGTAGTCGGGCGACGACAGCCCCCGCCGCTTCATGTCTTCCTTGCTCTCCAGCAACAGCCGGTCGTGCTTGTCGTGGAAGTAGCCCGGCCCGGTCAGGTCTGTCTCTAGCTCCGGCGCCGGGTCAATCGCCCCCCCTGCCGACAGCCAGTCCCGCATCTTGCCCCAGAGATACCCGCGCCGGTTCGCATACTTGCGGTCGGGCGAGTCGCTCCCGAACTGCACGTCCACCACGTTCTTGTGCCCCAGTTGCCGCAGGCGGTCGGCGACCGGCCCGCCGATGGACCCGCCGGTCGCGTCCACAAACAGGATCTGCAGGCGCTGCCCGTTGTGGAACTTCTGCAGTTGCTCGGCGATGACCGACACGACGCGCATCGAGTCTTTGGCCTGCGCCCCCGGGATGCGGACCGGCTTGATGCTGCGGGCATCCTTGCCCTTCCGGAAGGCCAGCACGCAGTCGTCCGAGCCGCCGCGTGCCATGTCGAGGCCTGCCACGAGCGGGTCGTCGGTCAGGCTGACGGCGGCGACCCGCTGCGCCTGCTGCACGAGGCTCGTCCCGATGAACTGGAGGTCGGACGCCTGCGGCGGGAGGCCCAGCACGCGCACCCGCACAAAGTCGCTGTCGAGGCCGTGGTCGTCCACCCACTGCTGGATCAGCACCTTGTTGGTGAACCGCGCCTCGCGCCCGTCCACGACGACCGGGTGCCAGCGATGGCGCATCTTGCCAAAACACGCCTCGTAAAACGACCCCTGTGACCGTGTCGGGTTTCCGAACAGCAGGATCAGCGGCTCGCCATCGGTCAGCCCGCCCTCGGCGACCTCGTAGATGCTCTCGGGGATGCTGCTCGCCTCATCGAAGATGTAGAAGCTGCTGCTGTCGGCGGCGTGCTGCCCGGCGAAGGCCTCGCTGTTCTGCTCGCGGCACGACTGCGGGGTGCAGAACCAGCTTTTCTCGTGGCCCTTCCGCGCCATCCGGATCGAGTTGACCTCAAACCAGTGCCCGGTGCGGCTGCGGAGGTTCCACGTCGTGATGGACGACCACGTCTTGCTCTGTAGCTGGGTCGCGGTGTTCGCCGTCACGGTGCCCTTGCAGTGCGGGCGGGTGGACATGAGCCAGTTGACGATCCACGCGACCATCACGCTCTTCCCGACGCCGTGGCCGCTCGACACCGCCACGCGGATGGGCAGGACCGGCGTGATGCCGTCGAAGCCCCGCTCGCCGACCTGCAGGCCGATGGAGTGGAGCATGTCGCGCTGCCACGTATCCGGCCCGGGGTAGTGCTCCAGCACGCCGGGTTCGCCCCAGTCATACATCGCCAGCACAAAGCCCAGCGGGTCGGCGTAGTAGCTCGCGACCTCGTCGTCCAGCAGGGCGTCGTAGGACGCCGGGGCGGGCCTACTCGCCTTCAGCGGCATATGCGACCGACCGCTCCAGCCGCTCGGCGAGGAAGGCAGCGGCGAGGGCGTAGGCGTCCTTCGCGAGGGCGCCGTCGCTCGCCGGGTGGTTCTGCATGAGCGTGGGCGCCAGCGCGAGCGCGATGTAGTCCAGCAGGGTCAGTTCATCGACGGCGCGGCGCAGGGCTTCGACTGGTTCAGGCATTGGTTCTTCTCACCCTGTGGGAAAATGCACTTTTATTCAGCAATTCTCGCGATACGCCCGAAAACCCGAAGCGTCTAGCCATCGGTCGTCAAACGCTCGCGCTGGCGGATGAACCGCGACCAGTTCGCCTTCACCCAGCAGTGCAGGCAGAACACGCCGAGGCCCTTGGCGTCCACGCAGGCAGGCTTCCCGCAGCGGCAGGTCATCACCTGTCCCGCTCGGCCTTGAGGGCGTCGTATAACCGCTTAGCGAGGGCGATGGATTCATCGCGTGCTTCGACTTGCGTTTCCAGTTTGTCCCGCTCGGCTTCGACCTCGGCGAGACGCTGCTCGGCGGCTTCCGCGTCACGGGCGGCTTCCGAGTACATCTCTGTCATCTCGGACAATTTTCGGTCCTTGTCTGCGATCTGCTCGGCCTGCTTCGCGGCCTGTAATGTGGTGGCCTTCAGCGCCTCCCGTAGCCGCTCCTGCTCGGCCTTGAGGGATGCAAGTTCCATTGCTCGGTCATACGCTGACTTGGAAACGGCTGGATCATCATGAATCTTGATGTTCCATTCGATTAGAGCGGCAATCGCCTTGTGTGGATCGTTGACCGTCTCCTCGTTTAGGCACCAGTCCACAACGAGGGCGTCGATGACCGCATCCTTCCACTTGTCCCGCTCGGCTTCGACCTCAGCGAGACGCTGTTCGGCGGCTTCCACGCGTGCGTGCTGCTGTTCGCACTCTTCCTTGAGTTGCGTCAGAAGCAATGCTCCCATCAGGCCGACATTGTCCTGACTCATCGCTGCACCTGTAGAGGGTGACCGCAATAGGGGCAGAACTTAAACGGTTCCACCTCCGTGTCACGCTCCTGCTCGGCCGCTAATCGGTCCACAAAGGCGAACATGGTTTCCGACTCACGCGCACCAAGACGTGTCCGCATCGCGGCGTTGCCGTCCAACTCTGCGCCGAAATCACGCTTGTAGGCGTCCCGCTCGGCTTCGACCTCGGCGAGCTTGGCCTGCAGCTTCTTCACATGCGCCACAGGGTCGAGGCTGTCTGTGGATTCGTTCAGTCGAGCAATGGCGTCTTGTATCTCACTCATCGCTGCACCTGTAGAGGGTGAGCGCGTCATACCGGGGACAGCTTGAACAGGCGCAGCAGGTAGAGCAGCACCACGGCCACGATCAGGATGTCGAACAGGACGAGGATGGGCGCAGGCAGGCCGAAGGCCTCGGCGAGCTTGTGCCCGGCCCAGTAGGCGAACGCGGCGACCGCGAGCAGCACGACGAGCGCGATGAGCGTTTCAGTCATGGGACTCTCCCGTTGCACGGAGACGGCCAGACGAGGCCGTTGGCGGGGCCTGTGGGGCCTTCGGCGCAGGCGCGGGAGGCTCGGGCCCTCGGACCGGCGCCAGCGGCCCAGCGGCGGGCGCAGAGCCATCGTAGAGGCCGGGCAGGACTGGCGCCGCCTTCGGGGTGCGTGGAGCCACAGCTACCGCGAGGCAGCGACGGGGTCGTAATCCATCAGGTGGATCAGCGGCAGTTCACCCCGGTCCTTCGCGGCCTGTCGGATCGCCTCCTGCAGGTCGCGCTTGGTCGCCTTGAGGGCGCTCATGCGCTCGGCGACGTCCGCGGCCTCGGCCTTGAGGCCCGCGAGGGACACGTCCACGGCGTCGATGTCCTCCTGCAGGGCGTGAATCTGGTAGAACCGCTCGGCGGCTCGCTCGGCACTGATGCGTTCAGGCATGGTGTCTCCGGGGGGTTAGTGGCGCCACGTCCCGCTGACTGCGACCGGGGTGCTATAGGCGGTGGTCGAGGCCTCGCGGAATAGGACGCCGTTGGTGAAGATCTGCACGGCGAGGAACGGGTAGAGCACGGTGAAGGGCGTGCTGATGGGCACGGCCTCCAGCGAGAGGAACAGCGACTGCCGGTCGCTCTTGAAGTTCACGAGGTAGGGCAGGGTGGTGCTGATCTGGGACAGGCCGTCCACGCTGGTGGAGAAGCGGACCAGCACGGTCTGGGCGTTGCCGGTCACGCGGTATTCGATGGTGTCGGCCTGATCCCGGGGCACGGTGCTGTTGGGCGGCACGGTGCCCGAGGGCGACTCGGTGGGCTGCACGACGTTGTTGCACCCGAGCGAGAGGCCGAGCGCGAGCGCGGCGAGCCAGCGAGTCATTCAGCGTCCTTCCGAGAAGCGCGGGCGCGGGCACGACCGGCGTGGAGTCGCCGGATCTGCTCGTCGTCCCCGACTAGTTTGATCGTCTGCTCCTGCTCCTTGGGCTTGTCGAGGGCGCGGTTCAGGAGGTCGGTGAAGGCTTGCACGCTGGGGTCTTTCTCCCAGACCTCGATGACCTCGTCGGTCTTCCCGAGCTTTTGGCGAGCGAGGGCTTCGGTGACGCGGACGAACTTACCCGACGAGGCCTCACGCACGACGAGGTATTTGAGGCCGACCGCGTGGGCGACCTGCGCGTCGAGCAGCGGGTCGAGGGCCTCGGTGACGCGGCGCCTGACGTATTCGCGGGCGGCTTCCTTCTCAAGGGTTTTAGGCAGGCGACTGCCCTTCTTGACGCCCGCGCCGGGGCGCTTGCCCCCATGCCCATTAGCCATGATTCAAGTCAATCAAGCCCGGGCAGTATACCCGAGGGGGTGCCGGTTTCATCCCGGCTCGTCCGCGAGGATGTTGATCAGCAGCGACGGGTCGTCGGCGAGGAGCACAGACGCGGGGTCCACGTTCGCCTGCGCGGAGGCGTGGAGGCGGTGGAGGCGGATGGCCTCGCGGATCTCCTTGAGGGTCGCCCGCCCGAGGTGCTGGACGGTGCGGAGGGTCGCGTCGGGGATCTCGGCGAGTTGGCCCACAGTCAGGACGGTGCCAGCAGGGTAGCGCCCGTGCAGGCTGTGGATGCCGTGGTAGCCCCGGATGGTCAGGTCGGCGAGGGCGGTCCACGGGTCGCGGTCGCCGGGCTGGGGGCCGAAGGGGTCAGGCCCCACGGCCTCGGCGATACGAGCGCCAAGGGCCGCGTAGGCCTGCCAGAGGGCACGAGCGCGAAGGTCGGGTGCGCTCACGGTCACCAGCCCTGCACGTAGAGCACGGCGAGGTCGCGGTCGCCTCGGCGCAGGACCGCGAGGCCGGTGAGGGGGATGGGGGCACCTGTGGTGCGGTCCCAGCCCTCGACGGTGCCGTCGTCGCGGCGCGAGACACCATCCGCGTCGGTGAGGCCCAGCACCCGCAGACCGTCCTGCCCGGCCTGTGCGGCCCGCAGGAGGGCGGTGAAGGACTGGGACCAGACGGCCTCGGTCCAGACCCGGCGCTCGACGCCGATGGTCGGACGCGCCGGGCGCGTGGGTAGTGCGGCCTTGGCTTTGGCTTTGCCGCTCACTGCGGGGCCTCGGTCTTCTTGGGGCGTCCGCCTTTCTTGCCGTTGCGCTTCGCGGCGCGACGACGGGCGGGGGTGCTGATGCCCTTGCCCGCGAGGCCCCCGAGGCGCCCGAGGGCGACGGCAGCGGGGTTCTTCTCTTTCGGCGGGTCAGGCTTCTCGGTCACAAGGGTCGTTTCCATAGCCATAGCATAACCCGAAACGGTGTTGGTCGTCGCAATCATGGCCGGGCCTGCTGCTCGGCGTCCCACTGTAAGAGGCCGACGAGGAAGGCGACCGCGCAGACGAGCCGCACGTCGATCAGCGTGAGGGCGACGAGGGCGAGGAAGAGCAGGCCGCTCATCGCTGCACCGGCTCGACGCTGTTGAGGGTCGCGGCGATTTTCTGGAGGACGGCGACCTCGGCGAGCAGAGCCGTCAGGCGGTCGCGCAGGCGCTGGCCGTTGGGGACGGCGTCCATCGAGAAGCGGCCTGCGTGGTAGTCGAACGCGAGCAGGATGGAGAGGGCTTCGATCTGCTGGGCGGTGGTCAGGATCATATCGGAGGCTCCAGAAAAGGGCAGGGCCTCGCGGCCCCACCCGGGTGTGTCGGGCTAGCTCAAGATGGCGCCCGAGCGGTAGAGGCCCTCGGTCGGCGAGAGGGCCGAGTAGCCCAGTTCGCGCAGCAGCGCGGTGAAGCGGGGCGTGGCCGGGCACGAGCCGCAGGCCAGCACGCCGCTGGGCGACGAGGGGTCGCGGCGGTAGAACGTGTGGTAGCCGCTGTCGCCGAAGGGGCGGAAGCGGACGTGCGAGATGGTCGAGCGGTCGAAGGCGCGGACCTCGGCCTCGGCCTCATCCTCGCGCACGCACTGCTCGCAGGCGACGAGGTCGCCGACCTTGGTGACCCGGTCGGCCTCGACGTGCGGGTTGGGCAAGGTGCCGAGGGCGCGGAAGTGGCTCGTGCCGCAGCAGACGTGATAACTCTTGCCCTCGGAGGGCGTCAGTTCCTGCTCGACACCGCAGGTCGCGCACTGGCCCCGGCGGGGGACCAGCACCACGGAGGCGAAGTGGCCGCAGGCGAGCCGGGCGCTGGCGTAGGGGAAGCGGCTCGTGTTGGTGAACCCGAGGCGGAACCCGGTGACGGCGACGAGCGGAGCGGCGGCGGGCGTGGAAGTCATGGGCGTCTCCAACGGGCGGGCGATATGCCCAACCCCGATTCATAGATATTAACCCGTAGCGGTTCTGGGTGCAAGCCTATTCTGCACACTCCCGCACAGAATCGAGCGGAACCGACAACTCTTCGGGATGGCGCTCGCGCAGGTGCCGCATCACCATGCCGCGCAGGAGGCTCGCGACGGCGCGGGCGGGGCCGCGCCCGTGGCGGGACACGCTGAAGCGTTCGCCGCAGACGGGGCAGACGCAGTGCCTGCGGCAGTGGTCGGCGGTGGTCGGCAGGTCGCCGTAGATGGCTTTCTGGTTGGCGTTCATCGGCGCCGCCGCTCGTAGAAGCAGTCGCCGACCGCCATCGCGGCGCACCCGAGCAGGCCCAGCACGAGCGAGGCCTTCATCACGCTCCAGACGAGGACGACCACGACGGTGAGGAAGCCGTCCACGAGGCTCATGCGCTCTGCTCCTCATACCGCTGCCAGCGCACGAGCGCCGGGACGGGGCAAAGGTCGGTGTGGCTGTCCACCTCGCCGCAGAGGTGACACTCCACAAAGGCCTCGTCGGAGGTCACGAGGTCGGACAGAGCCACGTCGAGCAGGGCGTGGACGGCGTCGATGACCGCGTCGGACGGGTCGAAGTCGCGGCGGCTCACGCGGCTCACAGGGACACCGCCTCGGCCTGCAGCGCGGCCTTGCGGGCCTTGTTGGCCGCACGGGTCGCGGCGCTCTTCGCGGCCTTGGCGTCGGCCACGACGGTCGCCGCCGAGGGCACGCCGTTGAGCAGCGCCCCGGGCAACGTGTCGGCGAACGCGACGAGCGCGTCCCACACGCCGGGGCCTTCGGCCTTTACGATGACCGTGCCGGGAATCATGCCGTGGCTCGTGACCTGCGGGCCGGTCGTCAACTTCTTCGTAAACTGGAGGCTGACGTAGTCCACCCACACGCCGTCGCGCATGAACCGCGACCCGCCCGAGGTCCGCACGGCCTCGATGGTGCGGAAGCGCCCGTCGATCAGGACGCGGTCGCCGACGACGATGCTCTCGACCGGCACGCCGCAGAGGCGCAGGCGCTCGGCGTCGAAGGCCGTCGCCGCCACGCAGCCGCGCTTCGACCGCACGATGCCCTTGCCCTTGCAGCCGAAGCAGGTGCTGCCCCACATCTGGCAGTAGCTGTATTGGCCGCAGCCGCCGCAGCGCCCGCAGGTGACCGTCTCGTAGGTGATTTTCGTTGCCATTAGCTGATCCTCGTGAGGCCGTTGTGGGGGATGAACTCATAGCGCCGGGCGCCGTCGAGGCTCTCCAGCGTGTAAATGTCGGGGAGGCCGTCCTTCACCGCCCGAGCGCCCAGCACGCGCAGCGCGAGGAAGCCGACCTTCACGACCGAACCGACCGACCAGTCTTGCCGAGTGCGATTAACCATGTCTAGAGATTAACCGATAGCGTTGTGGGATACAAGCACGATCTGCACACCCCGACACACAATCGTCAGCCTCGACGCGACCGGCGCCCGAGGTGGATCTGGAAACAAAAATCGCAGCGATAGGTCCGGTTGCAGTGCAGTTCGCCCGCGTTGACCTGCCGGGCGACCGCGAGGGCCTCGGCCTTGTCGGGGAAGCAGGCCTTGCCGGTGACGGCGCAGCGGGGCCGCTCGACCGGCGGCGGGGGGACCACCCGGGGCGGCACGCGCCCGAGTAGTTCGGCGAGGGTGAACGCCATCACGCGACCTTCCGGCGGCGGCGCGGGGGCGCCCATGCCGACACGACGTCCACGCCGTAGAAGGCCCCGAGGGCCGTGACGATGACCCACGAGTGGGAGCAGTCGAAGCGCAGGCCGTCGCGCTCGATAGCCTCGCGCAGCGCCTCGGGGAGGGACGAGCCGGTCGGGATCTTGACGGTGCCACGCGGCTGGCGGCGCATTAGCGCACCACCGCTGGGAGCAGGTCGCTGACGCGATACAGATACAGGGCCGGTGCAGGGACCGGCGAGAAGGGAATCGTGCGGACGCGGGCCGGATGCCGCACCGACGCGAGGCCGTTGGCCTTCAGCCGGACGACGACGGCGGTCCATGTGGCCGTGCCGCCATTGCTCAGACTCTGGGTGAACCGCACGCGGTCGCCGACGACGAGTGTTGTGTTTGCCATGCCCCGGAGCTTAACCCGCAGCGTTTTCGGCTGTCAAGCCCGAAACGCTACCGGCTCGAGATTTACGTCGGGCGCCGATAGTGGGGGAGGTTCTCGTGCTTCAGGAACCCGTAGTCGGCCATGAACGCCGCGAACACTGCGAAGGGGCCGACGCCCCACTGGACGCCCGACACCTCGCAGAGCGCCCGATACTCCCGCTGCTCGGGGGATAGGCGCCCGCCCTCGGCCTTGACCTCCCACTTGAGCAGGGCGGCAGGCCGCTCGCCTCGGGGCGGCATCCAGATTTCTAAGTCGGCGATCCCGGGCGTCTGCTGGGTGCCCATGTGGCCCCGGACGAACGCGCCGCAGGACGGGCAGGCGCTGCCCTTCCGGGTGACCCCCAGCACCGTGACCGCGCAGCCGAGGCTGCGGGCGAGTTGGACGATGTGACTTTGCTCAACGCGCTCCGAGGCCGCAGGGCACGTCGAGGCGCCGGGTGAGGCAGAGGGTCGCCGGGACGGCGTTCGTCGTTCTGGGGGCATCCTTGGGCCTCGGCGGGGCATTCTAGGCGTGGTCCCCAGAGAGCGACAGCGCGGCATCTATGTGGTGCTCACTGACCGAGAGGGTGATCTGTCCGTCTCGCACCGCATCGCCCCATAGCACAGGCAACGCAGTGAGTAGACCAGTCAGCGCCTCCCGTAGCCGCTCCTGCTCGGCCTTGAGGGCGGCGATCTGGTCACTGAGTTCAACACTCAGTACGCGGAACCGTTGCCGTTGCTCAACAACCATGTCCCGCTCGGCTTCGACCTCGGTGAGACGCTGTTCGGCGGCTTCCGCGTCACGGGCGGCTTCCGCGTACATCTCCGTCATCTCGGACAACTTTCGGTCCTTCGTGGCGATCTGCTCGGTGACTGTGGTGAGCGCGGATTCCACGTCATCCAACAACACGAGGTCATCACAGTGGCGGGGTTCCTCAGCCCGCACTGTCCGCACTTCCCATGTATCTGTTGCCAGTTGCGTTGTGTTTCGCCACCGTGTGAGTTGGTCACTCATCGCTGCACCTGTGCCCACGTTTCGCAGTCAGATGTCTTCCCGTGGTCGATACGATGGTCTTCTTCACACAGGCCCAACGAGCCGTCCTCAACCGCCGCCTGTGATATCTTGTCGATGAAGTCGGACAGGGGCGTCGAGCCGTCCTCGCGCTCGTGCAGCATGGCGCTGACGACATCCTTCGCGAACTGTGGCGCGTCAGAAATGGCGAAAGTGCGGATGTATTCGCCATGCGTCGTCAGATCGCCGCTTTCTTCATATTCGTGGGACCAATCCGAATAGATGACGGCGTGCGCGAGCACATGTACCCCGATAGCGATGACGAGTTGGCCGTTTTCGACTTTCGCCGTGAGTGGGCGACCGTAGTGTGTTTTGTTCGTCACCGCTGCACCTGTTCTGCCGATTCCAGCTTCCATCGATGGCCTTCATGCCATTCACTGAACGTCAGCAGTCGTGTTGTCGCCCACGACGATGAGCATGAACGAAGGACCGCCCTGTCACCTTGGACGGAATCTACTACCCACCGATTGATGCCGTTCGTGAACACATCACCAACGCGCCATTGATAGCTGCTCATCGCTGCACCTGTAGAGGAAAATGCGTCTCGCGCAACACATTCACAGCCATGAGACTCGCTCTGGCGTTTCGGGCTGCCGTGAATCTCGGTGACACCAATAGTTCGTTGTCATCGCAAGGCTCAATCGCTGTAGCCAGTATGTCCAGCGCTTGCCCGCGAGTGAGGTTTGGATTGACCGCACTGACGGCACCGCGATCTTGGTCGAAGCACTGGGCGATGTAGTGCTTCAGATGCCCCCACGTCAGGTCGCCTCGGTCTATTCGTTCGTATGCCTGTTTTTTGGTCATGGTCGCTGCACCTGTAGAGGGTGAGAGCAGTAGGGGCAATATTTCCAACTGTTATGAAGCGCCTCTGCGCTATTCACACAGGCAGGCGACCATAATCCGTAATGGCTATCCACCTCTCTCCATACACACGGCTTGGCAACCTGTAGATGGTCAGAAGGGATGAACATCCAGTGAGTCGGGTGATAGTTACCGCCCATCCAATGCGGCATGTGGAACGCGCCGCCGCTATTCCATGCACCGCTGACGACCCTGCGGCCTTCGAGCAGGAGTAGTTCGGTTCCATCCTTCGGCGCACTGGCGATGTCTCTCCACACGCACGGCTCGGCCTGCTGCTGGTGGAGGAGGGCTAAGGCGGCGTCGACCTGCTCTAGTGTTTGAATCTGCGGCGCGATAAGGCCGTCAGCGAATTGCCGCTTCGCGTGAACATGCCCACCAATTAACTGTGCATAGGCGTGCCGCAATTGGGCGATCGCAAATGGCAGTCGCTGCAACGTCTCCCATACGTCGTTTGGGATGGCTGCGCTCGATCCCAGAGGTTCCACCGCGTCGCGTGTGTGTTCCTGTGCCATGTCTCGCAACGTGCCCATCTCGTGGAAGAGGGACCGCACGGACGCACCAGCCCACATCGCTAAGTGTCGCGTCTTCTCTGGCGTGAGATCGGGATCGGCACTCCAATCCGCGATCAGCCGTTGGACGATCGCCGCACGCATGTCGTCTCCAATGTCGTGTCTCCCGTCTCCGCGTGGAACCGGCACAGGCTGGAATCGTTCACTCATCGCGTCGGCTCCTTCTGTGCTCAGTCAACGTCGTGCTCCTCCAACCGGCAGGCGGTAGCCGTATTCGCGAGGCCCGAGGCCGCTGCTGGTCGGGTCGTGGCCCCGCCGCAGGCGCTCGATGCGCCCCTCGTCGGCGAGGCGGACCAGTATCGGGCGCACCGTGGTCAGCGCCCGCCCGACCCGCTCCGAGATGACCGGGGCGGACGCCCACTCGCCCGTCAGGGCGCCGAAGACCCGCTCGGTCGCACTCTCCCCGACCCGGCGCGGCGGGGCAGGCGTGGGCGCCGGGGCGTGCCGCCGCTCGTCAAGGTCGCGCCAGCGGGCGCCGTGCCAGACCACCTCAGGTTCGGTCATAAAGACTCCGTGGTCTTGCGGCGGTATCGCTCGCCCGCCCAGCACGCGCACGGGGTGCCCTCGGTCACCCGGAGGCGCAGCCGGTTCGTCACCTCGCGAAGCACGAGGCCGTAGCCGTCGCACTGACCGCACCGGGGCTGGCGGTATTTGTCAGGCCAGTCCTCGATGGGCGGCACGGGCCAGTTCGCCCGCAGCACCTTCGCCAGCGCAAGGTCCGCCTCGGCGCGGGTCGCCCCGTTCGCGACCAGTTCGCGCCGGAGCGCCATCCCTTGCCGGAATGCCTGCACCAGTTGTGAATCGTCGTAGCTCATAACCGCTCCCCGAACGTCGCGTGTAAGCGCCCCGCCTCCGACGCGACCGCCGCGAGCGTCTGGCGCTCGACCTCGGCCTCGGCGAACGTCAGGTGCTGCACCGTGCCGTCGCCCTCGATGCGTCCGACCGGGACAAACCGCAGCCAGTCCCGGCGCCCAGCGTTCTGCTGCTCTGTCGCGCCGACCAGATACCGGCCCCCGGTGAGGCCTCGCGAGCGCAGCACGCGATACACCCGGCCAAACTCCTTACGCTTACTCGCCCACATTTCAGGCGAGAACTCCGCGAGACAGGCCCCCGGCCACGAGCCGAAGACCGCGAGGATGGCCTCGCCCAGTGCCGCGTCCCGCACGGACACCGACGCGACGTAGCCCAGCACCGGCATCGCCCGGCGCAGCGCCATCCATGCACCCTCTGTAAGGTCGTCGTCGGTGCCGCCCTGCGCGAAGGCGCGAAGCTCGACGGGCTGCGGGAAAAATGAGCAGGCCCCAGACGCGGCGGTGATCGCTCGGTCGAGGGCGTCGAGCGGGAGGTCGCGCAGGGTGTCGAAATACCGCGCCTGCTGGCTCGCCGACAGCGTCTGGCGGAACTGCTCCGCGAGGGTCACGAGCGCACTGAGAAAGTCGGGCATCTCGTCAGTGGTCATTTTCAGGCGTCCTTTCTAGCCGCCCGCCGGGCGTCAAGTTCCGTGATGATGTCGAGGGCGACCTGCCCAGAGGCGATGCTGTGGCGCAGGGTGTCGGAAATAGCCCGATTCACCACGGGCGGCTCGTCGTCCCAGCGGCCTTGGTTCAGCCACGTCGCCGGGTGCGGGATGAACTGCCCGCCCTCCCGCAACCACTGCTCGGACTGCGTCTGCCACGCCAACGTGCGGCCCATCGCCTCGACGGTTGCGGGCGTCGGCTTGTGTTTTGTCCACCAGCGCCGAGCGTCGGCCTTCCCGACCTTCCGGGGATAGGCCTGCCAGAAGTCCTCAAACGCCGCCGCCGAGGCGCCAGCCGAGGGAGGGAGCGTAGCGACCGGTCCTGTCTTTGTCTCTGCTTCTGCTTCTGCTTCTGCTTCTGCTTCTGCTTCTGCTTGGGCTGACAGCGGTG
>Ga0137451_1000046_pt1 | contig 40576 bp, 32 predicted proteins | sample EasRivERMGT500_2_FD_102336 | JGI IMG/M metagenome (GOLD analysis project Ga0137451, IMG submission 102336) | Soil microbial communities from meander-bound floodplain in the East River, Colorado, USA - East River MetaG ERMGT500_2 | ecosystem: Environmental > Terrestrial > Soil > Floodplain ... | reverse complement strand
AGGTGGGCGAGCGAAAGCTGCGGCAGCGTCAGCCCGGGGAGCCCGGTGGCGACTTCGCCGATCGTCTCGACACCGAAGGCCGGCAGGTTGAGGAGCGAAGTGCCGGCCACTCCGATGCCGACTGCGATCAGAGGCGCCGGCGCCCGAGGTGTCCACCGCTCCAGCGCCACCAGAAGTCCGAGCGTGACGGCCGCAACGGCGAACGTCGGCAGCGACGTCTCGGGGATCCCGCTGACGATCTCCCGGAGGTTGTGGAGGAACCGGCCCTTGTCGATGTGAACCCCGAGGAGCTTCGGGATCTGGTCGACGACGATGACGAGCCCGATGCCGGCCTTGAATCCGGTCAGCACGGGCTCGGAGATGAAGTTGGCGACGAACCCGACCCGCAGCACCGCCGCCAGCACCAGGATCGCGCCCACGAGAAACGCGAGGGTCGTCGCCGCCGCGACCGTCTCTGCCGGATCCCCTCCGGGGACGACCGCGGCGATCTGCGCGCCCGTGAGGATCGCGATCGTGGTGGTCGTGCTCACCGACAGCGGCCGCGACGTGCCGAGGAAGGCGTACACGAGCGCGGGTGCGAAGGCCGTGTAGAGGCCCACCTGGACCGGAAGCCCCGCGATCGTCGCGTAGGCGATCGCCTTGGGGAGGACGACCGCCGCAGCGGTCAGCCCGGCGATCACGTCCGGACGAAGCCACGCGCGGCGGTAGCCCTGGAGCATCGTCAGTCGTTGATGGCCGGGGTCTCCGGCGACACCTTCAGGCGGATGAGCAGCGCAACCAGGACGCGCTGCGCGTCGCTCATCGCGGCGCGCTGCCCCACGACGCTCCGGGCCAAGCCCGGCTTGTCCGTGATCAGCCCGTCGACTCCACGGCTCATCGCTCCGAGCATCGCGCCGGGATCGTTGACCGTCCAGACGTACACCGGCTTGCTCACGCGGTGGGCTTGCCTCACGAAGCGCCGGGTCGCGATCTTCGATTCGACCGCGAGGAAATCGGCCGGAAGCGCGGTCAGGTCGCCCATCGCCTTCGCGACGAGGATCCCGCAGGTCCAGGACGGCCTCAGCTCCTTGAGCTTCCGCATCATGCCGTGGTCGAGCGACATGAAGATGCACTGCTCGGCCATCCCGGCCGCCTCGACGATCGCGACGACCCTTTCCTCGAGCTGCTGGTCGTGCCCGTAGGATTTCAGCTCGACGAGGACGCGGCACCGCCCCTTGCACGCCGCGAGCGCTTCCGCGAGCGTGGGGACGCGCTCGCCAGGCTCGATGCGGACGGCTTGGAGCGCCGCGGCAGGCGCCCCCCAGATCTTCAGCGGCGAGCGGCCGACCCGCATGAGATCCGAATCGTGGACGACGACGACCTCGCCGTCGGAGGACTCCTGGACGTCCAGCTCCACGACGTCGGTCTTCTCGTCGCCGGCGATCCGGAACGCCGACAGCGTGTTCTCCGGAGCGGCGGACGACGCCCCGCGATGGGCGATGACGAGAACGGGTTGATCGCCCTTCGATCCGACGATCGCGAGCGCCGTCGTGCCGGTGACCGCGAGCACGAAGAGGGTGACGACGCCGGCGAGGATCGGGCGCCGCAGGCGATGCGCGACCTGACGCTCGAGCGTGGCCGCCTCGGGGAGGCGCATCGAGCCCGGCCCACGAGTCATGAGGTAGAGGCGAACGATCACGACCGCGAAGAGCGAGGCGTTGACGACGCCTGCGAGAACGCCGAGGGCCGCCCACGTCACCGCGAGAACGACGATGAACGCCGAGAGCGCCGCGAACGACTCCGGAAGCTGCGGCGCGACGGCGCGCCCGATCGCCTCGGGGAGCCACGACGCCAGCGCCAGCAGCGCCACCGCGAAAACCCCCCATCCTGCGATCGCCCCGAGGATGACGCGACGATGCCCGGCCGCGAGCCTGGCCGCTTCGCCCAAGGCTCGTCGCGGAGGCACGTCCTCGAAGAGGACGAGCGGCAGCGCGAGCGCCCATCGAGCGAGCGTGCGGAGGATCAGCGCGATCAGGCCCGCGGCCATCAGGCCGACGACGGCTGCAGCCGCCCAAAACGCGGGCGGGCGATCCGCGAGGTAGTAGTTGATGTCCCGCGAACGCAGGAGCGTCGCATAGGTGATTCCCGCGACCGCACCGAAGGGAATCAGCCCCGCGAGCACGCGCACGACCATGTGCGCGGTCAGCGCCAGCACGCGCTGGGCGCGCGAAGCGCCGAACAGCAAGGCGTGACGGGGAGCCATGTGCCGCCCCGCCGACGCGGAGATGCCGATCGCCATGAGGCACGCCGTCCCGAGCGCCGTGATCCCCGCGAGCAGCGCCCCGCCGATGACGAGGACGAGGATTCCAGACCGTGTCGTGACGAAGAACCAGAGGATGTCCACGTCGGCGACAGCGGGACCCCGCCGGCGCGTGATCAGCCAGTGCAGAACCAGAGCCGTGAGCGGCGAGAGGAGCGCGAACGCGACCGCCTTGTAGGCAATGTCGGTGAGGGCGAGGCTCCGCCAGGCAAACTTCAAATCCTTCGCGGCGGCGGCGAGCATTTCGGGCATAGTCTCGCACGATGCGCTGGCTGCTCGTTTTCGTCCCGGCCGTATTCGCGGTCCATTTCCTGCGGCCGGAAGCCCACACCCTCGCCTTCCTGCTGTCCGTCCTCGCGATCGTGCCGCTGGCCGCCCTCCTGAGCCGGGCCACGGAGGCGGTCGCCGCCCGGACCGGGGATGCGGTGGGAGGCCTGCTCAACGCGACGCTGGGGAACCTGACCGAGCTCATCATCGCGCTCTCCGCCCTGCGCGCCGGGCAGTACACGCTCGTCAAGGCCTCGATCGCCGGCGCGATCGTCACGAACTCGACGTTCATGCTCGGCATGTCCTTCCTCCTCGGGGGCCTGAAGCACCACCTCCAGGAGTTCAACCGGCACAACGCGCGCGTCCAGGCCGGGCTCCTGTTCCTGGCGACGGTCGCGCTTCTCATCCCATCGGCTGTCGGCAAGGCGGACGCGGTCCACGCCTTGGCGTTCGCGCAGGAGCTCAGCGTCGCCCTCTCGGTCGTCCTGATCGCCGCCTACGGGCTCGGGCTTCTGTTCACGCTCAAGACGCACCGGGAGATCTTCGCGGGCGACGACCACCACGGCGAGGCCGCATGGCCGATCGGAAAGGCGCTCGCGGTTCTCGCCGGCGTCACCGTCGTCGTCGCGCTCGTCAGCGAGATCTTCGTGGAATCGGTTCAAGAGGCCGCCCACGATCTGGGCATGACGCCTGCGTTCGTGGGGTTCATCGTCGTGGCGCTCGTGGGAGCCGCCGCCGAGATGGCCTCGGCCTTTTCCGCCGCCCGCAAGAACCGGCTCGACATGAGCGTCGGGATCGCGCTGGGGAGCTCCGTGCAGATCGCCCTGTTCGTCGCCCCGCTGCTCGTGCTGCTCAGCTACGTGCTCGGCCCGTCCCCGATGAGCCTCGAGTTCTGGCCCGGCGCCATCGTGATGATGCTCATCGCGTCCCTCACCGCCACGCTCGTGACCGGCGGCGGGCGCTCGGCCTGGTTCGTCGGCGTGCTCGTCCTGGCGGTGTACGCGATCTTCGCGATGACCCTTTATCTGCTGCCGCCCGCGACTTCCTGAGGCAGAATGCCTCCCCGATTTCGGGCGGGAGGGATCGTGCGCTCTTGGGCAGGGGCGGGAGCTGTCGCGCTGGCGCTGCTGGCGGGGACGGCCGCATCATCGGCGGAAGAGCCGGCCAAGCCCCCCGCCAAGAAGAAAGCGCCCGCCAAACCCACGCTCGCAGAGCTCCGGCGCCTCGTCGCCGAGCAGAAGGCGACGATCGAGGCCCAGCAAGCGCTCATTGCCGAGCAGCAGGCGAAGCTCGCAGAGCAAGAGGCGAAGCTCGGCGTCCAGGACGCCGCAATCGAGGAGCAGAAGGCGAAGCTCGCCGCGCTCGAGACGCAGCTTCAGGAGATGGCGAAGCGCCTCGACCAGATCGAGCAGCTCCTTCCCATGGCCGAGGAACAGAAAGCTCTCGAGGACCGGCTCAAGAAGATCGAGGACGCCCCGGAGATTCCGCCGAACGTCGTGTCGGCGGGGGATTTCCCAGGCTCGATGCGCATCCCGGGGACCGACGCCGCGATCAAGCTCGGGGGCCGCATCCGCGCCGCGGGTGTTTTCACGCTGGCGCCGCTGGGATCCGACGACCGCTTTCTGACGAACTCGATCCCGGTGGAGACGACCGACGAGGCCGTAGGGGAAGGGCGCCGGACGATCTTCACCGCGAACACGAGCCGCTTCAACTTCGAGATGCGCACCAAGACGGGTGTCGGCCAGGTCCGCACGTTCATCGAGGGCGACTTCGTCGGCTCGAACGACTCGGGTGCGCGGCTCAACTTCAGGCTCCGCCATGCGTACGCGCAATTCCACGGCTTCCTCGTGGGCCAGACGTGGTCGACGTTCTCGGATCCCTTGGCCGACCACCAGGACATGGACTTCGAGGGGATCAACGGCGAAAACGTCATCCGCCAAGCGCAGATCCGGTACACCCATCAGGTCAACAAGACCGTCTGGTTCGCGGCGGCGCTCGAGACGCCGGAGGTATCGCTCACGGGCGGACAGGGCGTCAACGTCGTGCCGGACACCGTCGCCCGGGTCTTCTGGCGGTTCAAGGAGATCGGCCACCTCCAGGCTGCGGTTGTCTTTCGACAAATCCGCGGCGAACCCAACCCCCCGCTTTCGGGATCGGAGTCGGAGAACGCCTTCGGCGCGAGCCTCAGCGGGGTGGTTCCCTTTCGCTATTTCCAGCTCGTGGACCGGTTCATCTTCCAGCTCAACGCCGGCCGCGGGAACGCGCGGTACATCAACGACCTCAATTCCTTGGGTGGCCAGGATGCCGTCTTCGATCCCGTGACGGGAGAGCTCCAACCGCTGGAGAGCGTCGGCTTCTATCTCGACTACGAGCACCAATGGAAGGCCTGGGAAACGACGAGGAAGATGAAGCTCCGCTCGTCGTTCATCTGGAGCTTCGTCACCGTCGATAACCTCGACTTCCAGCTCGATAGCGCCTACCACGAGACGAACCGGTATTCGGTCAACCTGGTCTTCTCGCCGCTGGAGCGCATCGACCTCGGCATCGAGTACATCTACGGCACGCGCCGGAACAAGGACGGCAGCAAGGGAAGTGCCGACCAGCTTCAGGTCGTGGGGATCTTCCGATTCTGATCACAGGAGGCCGCATGCTTCGTCCGCCGTCAGTGCTCGGGTTTCTCGCCATGGGGCTCGTCGGGGTTACCACGGTCGGCGCCGCCACCACGCCCGCAGCTGACGTCATCGTGAGCTGCGCCTCGGAGCTGGGCGGCAGAACGCAGTGCCCCGCCGACACCTCCGCCGGAGTCGCCCTCGCGCGGTCCCACGGATCGGCCGCTTGCCTGCTCGGGAAGACGTGGGGGTACGACGACAAGGGCATCTGGGTGTCGGACGGGTGCGCCGGCGAGTTCGTGACCGGCGCCGCGCTTGCGGAGCGCGCGGGCCCGACGCGGGGAAAGAGCCCCGAGTACGTCCCCAACGCCGGCTTCCTGCTCTACGAGGGGGAAAAGGGCCAGATCTACATGCGGCTGATGACCTACGTGCGCTACCTGAACCAGAAAGGGCTGGACGCGACCTACACGAACTTTTTCGGCACGGTGCAGACGATTCAGCAGCGCGAGGACGTGCAGCTCAACAAGTTCTTCCTGCCGTTCGCCGGATGGTTCCTGACGCCGAAGTTCCGCTACTACCTCTACGTCTGGTCATCGAATCCATCCCAGGGCGACCCCGCGCAAGTCGTGGGCGCCGGGAACGTGAGCTGGGTCTTCAACCGTTTCGTGACCTTGGGAGGCGGAATCTCCGCCCTGCCCAGCGTGCGCAGCACGGAGGGGCAGTTCCCCTACTGGCTGGGCGTGGACGACCGGTTGACCGCCGACGAGTTCTTCCGCGGCTCTTACACCACGGGCGTCTGGCTCAAGGGCGAGTTCGCCACGAAGTTCAAGTACATGGCGATGCTCGGCAACAACCTGAGCACGCTCGGCGTCAGCGCCTCGCAGCTCGACAATACCCTCAACACGTCGGCATTCATGCTGCAATGGCTCCCGTCGACCGGCGAATTCGGGCTGTACGGGGCGTTCGGGGACTACGACTGGCACGAGACGCTCGCGACCCGCGTCGGCGTCCACTACACGCACAGCCGCGAGGACCAGCAGAGCCAGCCGGGTACCAACGGCATCGAGAACAGCCAGATCCGGCTGACCGACGGCAGCGTGATATTCACCCCGGACCTGTTCGGTCCTGGAATCGACGTCGACAAGGTGACGTACGACATGTCCACCCTCGACGCCGGGTTCAAGTACCACGGGTTCTCGGTCGAGGCCGAGTACTACTGGCGGTGGCTCAGCGAGTTCTCGGGTCCCGGCGCCGAGACCATCGAGGACATCGACGATCACGGATTCCAGGTGCAAGCCTCGGCGATGGTCGTTCGCGACGTTCTCCAGGCCTATATCGCCGGCTCCGAGATCCGCGGCGTGTACGGCGACGGCTCCGAGCTGCGCGCTGGCATGAACTGGTACGTGCGGAAGCAGCGCGGCCTGCGGCTGAACGCCGAGTGGATCCATCTGGACGACTGTCCCGTGGGGTACACCGCGGTCCCTTATCCGGTCGGCGGGAACGGCAACCTCTACCACCTCAACTTCGAGATGAACTGGTAGCACATCTTCCAATTTCGATAGCGACATTTGCGTAGCGTCGCGGAGCGAGACAAATAGATTGGGATCCGCGCAATCATCGCGCGTAGAGTGCGGCTCCGGGATGAAAAGATCGATGATCGGCCTTGCGATCGCCGTCCTCGCCTCAAGGACTCCCGCGCTCGCTTACGAGGTCAACGACTCGCACTTCCATCTCACCAACTACGTCCAGCAGGGCACCGAGATCCACGAGTTCTTGAAGATCATGGGCGACAAGGTCGGCCGGGTCGCCCTGTTCGGGATCCCGCTCCAGCAGACCTGGGATTACGGCAACAGCGGCGACTTCGCCCCGACGTACTACCTCCAGACCGACGCGCCGCTCTACTACTACTCGTTCACCGATGCCTACATCGCGATGGCCTACCGCTCGCTCACCCGAGAGCAGCAGGCGCGCTTCGACCCGATGATCACCGGCTTCAACCCCGCCGACATGTACGCGGCCGACCACATCCGGCGCGTCCTCACGACGTTTCCCGGGGTCTTCTCGGGGATCGGCGAGTTCACGATCCACAAGGAGTTCGTCTCGTCCAAGATCGCGGGCGAGACCGCGAGCCTACTGAACCCGGCGCTCGACAAGATCCTCGACTTCGCGGGGGAGGTCGGGCTCGTCGTGCTGCTCCACAACGACATCGACATGCCGTTCCCCAAGCCCGGACAGGAGCCCTACCCCGCGGTGCAGCTCCGCGACCTGTTCAAACGGCACTCCAAGACGACGATCATCTGGGCGCACTGCGGGCTGGGGCGCATCGTGCATCCGGTCAAGGACCAGATCGAGCTCGTCGAGCGGGGGCTGAATAACCCCGAGCTGAGTCACCTCTACATCGACATCTCCTGGGACGAGGTCGCGAAGTACGTCGTGGCCTCGCCCGAGTCGATCCAGGCCTTCGCCGACCTCGTCAACCGCCACCCGGACCGGTTCCTGTTCGGTACCGACGAGGTCGCGCCGTCCGAGCAGAGCAAGTACCTGAAGGTCTACGACATGTACAAACCCCTCTTCGCCAAGCTGACGCCCGAAGCGAGCGAGAAGCTGCGCAAGGGGAACTACGAGCGCCTCTTCGACGAGGCTCGGCGCAAGGTCCGAGCGTGGGAGAAGGCGAACGTCAAATGACCAAGATCATCAAGGAGGACGAGGAATGAAGATGGTGAACGGCCTCGCTGTGGTCGCGCTGCTGCTGGGGGCGACGACCGTCCCCGCCCAGGACAGCGCGCAGAAGGCGAAGATCGACCTGTACGGCTTCGCAATGCTCGACATGGGGTACGACTTCGGGCAGAACGACCCCGATTGGTTCGACGTCATGCGGCCGACGAAGCTGCCGGCGTTCGACAACGAGTTCGGCGAGGACGGCCGGTTCTACTCGGGCGTGCGGCAGAGCCGCCTGGGCGTGAAGGCCTGGGCCCCGACGAAGCTCGGGGAGCTGTACACGATCTTCGAGTTCGAGCTGTTCGGCACCGGCGTGGACGCGGGCCAGACGACGTTCCGGCTTCGTCATGCCTACGGCGAGCTCGGACGCTTGGGCGCCGGGCAGACGTGGAGCCCGTTCATGGATCCGGACGTGTTCCCCAACTCGATCGAGTACTGGGGACCGAACGGGATGGTCTTCTTCCGGAACGTCCAGGTCCGCTACTACCTGATGAAAGGCGACAACGAGCTGATCGTGGCGCTCGAGCGGCCCGGCGCGTCGGGAGACGGCGGCGTGGTCGGCGATCGCATCGAGATCGCCAGCATCCAGGGCCGCTTCCCGCTCCCCGACCTCTCGGGGCACTACAAGATGACGCGCGGCTGGGGACACATTCAGGTCGCCGCGATCCTTCGGGAGATCAAGTGGGACGACACGCTCGCCGACGCGTTCGACCTCTCGGGGAGCGAGCTCGGCTGGGGCATCAACGTCAGCACCAACGTCAAGCTCGGAAGGGACAAGAAGAACGTCCTCCGCGCTTCGGTCGTCTACGGAGAAGGCGTCGAGAACTACATGAACGATGCCCCCGTGGACATCGGCGCCAAGCTCAATCCCGGCAGCACGCTCACCCCGGTGACAGGCGAAGCCCTCCCGATCCTCGGGCTCGTCGCGTTCTACGACCACACGTGGTCGGACAAGTGGACGAGCTCCATCGGGTACTCGAGCGTCGATATCGACAACAGCGACCTGCAGGCACCCGAGGCGTTCCAGAAGGGCCAGTACGCCCTCGTGAACGCCCTCTACTACCCCGTGGACAACGTCATGTTCGGTCCCGAGTTCCAGTGGGGGCGGCGCGAGAACAACTCCGACGGCTTCAGCGTGGACGACTACCGCGTCCAGGTCTCGTTCCGTTACAAGTTCGGACATTCGTGGGGAGGTCAGTGATGAGAGCGCAGAAAGCGATTCTTTCCGCGGCGGCCGCGGTCCTCGCGGCCACCCTCGCGGCGGCGCAGTCCCCCGCCGAGATCGACGCCGCGCTCAAGGCGGCGTACGACAAGTACAAGGGGCTCAAGGAAGGCGCGAACGCCGACTACATCCCGGCGCTCGCCAAGGTCGACTCGAACATCTACGGGATCGCGCTGGTCACGGTGGACGGAAAGGTCTACACGACCGGCGACATCAAGTCCGAGGTCTCGATCCAGTCGATCTCGAAGGTCTTCACCATGGCCCGGGTCATCGAGGACCAGGGCGCGATGGCGATCGAGAACAACATGGGCGTGGACGCCACGGGTCAGGTGTTCAACTCGATCGTCGCCGTGGAGCAGTACAAGGGCGCCGAGATGAACCCTCTCGTCAACCCGGGCGCCATCACGGCGACGAGCATGGTGTCCGGCGCGAACCGGGCGGAGATCTGGAAGAAGATCCTGGACACGCATTCGGACTTCGCGGGCCGGCCGCTGACCGTCAACCAGGAAGTCTTCAAGTCCGAGGCCGACACCAATCAACGCAACCAGGCGATCGCGATGCTCATGTACGCCTACGGGCACATCAAGAGTGAGCCGCTCCGGGCCTGCGACATCTACACGGAGCAGTGCTCGATCAACGTCAACGCCAAGGACCTCGCCACGATGGCGGCGACCCTCGCCAACGGAGGGAAGAACCCCGTGACCGGCAAGCAGATCATGAAGTCCGAGAACGTCCCGGAGGTCCTGGCGGTGATGGCGACCGCCGGCCTCTACGACGACTCGGGCAAGTGGCTCTATGCGACCGGACTTCCGGCCAAGAGCGGGGTGGGCGGAGGCATTATCGCGGTTTCCCCTGGAAAATTCGGAATCGCCGTCATCTCGCCGCCCCTCGACAAGGCGGGAAACAGCGTCAAGGCCCAGAAGGCGATAGCGGACATCTCGAACGCGCTGGGCGGGAACCCGTACGCCGCCAAGCCTCGCTAAGTTATCCTCCTGTCCCTGGAACGGGAGTCCTCGCCATGCGTCCCTGGATACGTGAATTCCTCGCGGTGACCACCGCGGCCATCCTCGCTTCCTCCCACGCGCCGCTCCTCGCGCAGAGCTCTCCGCCCGCCGGCACGCCGGCTCCGGCGGCCTCGCCTGCACCGGAAGCACCCGTGAAGCTGCCGCCCGAGCAGCTCGAATCGCTCGTGGCGCCGATCGCCCTGTACCCGGACCCGCTTCTCGCGCAGACGCTGGTGGCGGCGACGTATCCCCTCGAGCTCATCCAGCTTCAGCAGTGGATGGCGAAGAACCCGAAGCTCAAGGACAAGGAGCTCGCCGACGCGGTCGCCAAGCAGCCCTGGGACCCGGCGATCCAGTCGATGGCCGCGACACCCGAGGTCGTGAAGCGGCTCTCCGACGACATCCAGTGGACGACGGACCTCGGCAACGCGTTTCTCGCCCAGCAATCCGACGTCATGGACGCCGTGCAGAGCCTTCGGAAGAAGGCGAAGGACAAGGGCGCCCTCGAGTCGAACGAACAGCAGAAAGTCGAGACGCAGACCGTCGAGAACAAGACGGTCATCGTCGTGCAGCCGACGAACCCGGAGGTCATCTACGTACCGTCGTACAGCCCGGCGGTCGTGTACGGCGCGCCGATCTATCCGTATCCGCCGATCTACTACCCGCCGTATCCGCCGGGGGCGGCGTTCGTCTCGTTCAGCTTCGGCGTCATGATGGGCGCAGCGATCTGGGGCGGATCGTGCTGCGGTTGCGGGTGGGGCGGCAGCAGCAACGTCAACATCAACGTCAACAACAACTTCAACAAGATCAACCACAACAACATCAATTCGGGGAACCGCGGCAATGCCGGCGGCCGCGGCAACGCCGGCGGCGGGAACTGGCAGCACAACCCGTCTCACCGCGGCGGCGCGCCGTATGGCGATAAGGCGACGGCCAACAAGTACGGCGGCAACAAGGCCGGGGGCTCCGGCAACCGCACGGGAGGCGGACCGTCGGCGAGCACGCGCCCGGCCGGCGGCGGGTCGGGCTCGCGACCGGGTGGCGGGCCATCGGCAAGCACGCGTCCTTCCGGGGGCGGCGGCGGCGACCGCGTCGGCAATCGCAGCGTTCCGAGCGGCGGCAGCTCCCGCTCGAACGGCTTCAGCGGAGGATCCGGAGGGTTCAGCGGCTCGAGCGCGCGTTCGGCCGGCTCCCGCGGTTCGTCCAGCTTCGGCGGATCGCGCGGCGGCGGGTCGCGCGGCGGCGGCGGAGGGCGGCGGCGATGACGATCCGGTTGTGCGCGACCATCCTCCTCGTGGCGGCGATGGCCGCGACGACGACGGTCGAGCAGAAGACGTTCGCGAAGCCCGAGGAGGCGGCCGAGGCTCTCGTCAAGGCCGCGGAGGCCTTCGACGTCGTCGCGCTCAAGGAGATCCTCGGGCCGGACGGCATCGCCCTGGTCGTCACGGGCGACACCGTGCTCGACAAGAACCAGAGCACCGCCTTCGCGGCGACCGTCCGCCAGAAGATGAAGGTCGTGATCGACCCCGACGACCCGAAGAGGGCCGTCATGATGATCGGGCCGGACGACTGGCCGGGTCCGGTTCCGATCGTCCAGAAGAAAGGCGTCTGGTCGTTCGACAGCAAGGCCGGTCGCCAGGAGATCCTCTTTCGGCGCATCGGCCGCAACGAGCTCGACGCGATCCAGGTGTGCCGGGGGTACGTCGAGGCCCAGCACGACTATGCGCTCACGCGTCATGACGGCTCGACGGTCAACCAGTACGCGCAGCATATCGTCAGCACGCCTGGCAAGCAGGACGGGCTCGCCTGGAAGAAGGCCGACGGGACGTGGGACGGCCCGGTCGCGGAAGGTATCGCCCGCGTGATCGCGGAAGGGTACACGTCCAAGTTCGAGCCCTACCACGGGTACCACTTCAAAGTGCTCAAGGGACAGGGCCCGTCGGCGCCGCTCGGCACGATCGACTACGTGATCAAGGGCGCGATGATCGGCGGATTCGCTCTGGCCGCGGCGCCTTCCGACTACGAGATCACGGGGATCAAGTCGTTCATCGTCAGCCACGACGGCGTGGTCTACGAGCGCGACCTCGGGAAGAAGACGGCCGAGTGGTTCCAGTCGGTCGAGCGGTTCGATCCCGACGCGAAGTGGACGCCGGTCACCGACGAGGAGTAGCGGCTCAGCTCGCCTTCTTCGGCGTGACCCGGCTCAACGGGATCCGGAACGTCTTGATCTCGCCCCGGTCGTTCTGCATGTAGAAGAACAGCGCCGGGCCACCGGATGTCCACCCGTCGTACTCCTCACGCGGAACGCGCGTGCTCGTGGACACCGTCGTGCTTCCCCCGGCGGAGATCGACTGGTCGCCGAAGCGCTCCCACACCTTGTTGATCACGTTCGGATGGCGCAGGACGATGGGCCCGGAAAGGTCCTCCTCGCCCATGTTCGTCACGGTCGCCTTGAAATCGAGCGTGACCCAATCCTCGCCGACCGTGGCGTTCGAGACCTCGTAGGTGCCCGACAGGTTGATCTTGGGTGCCGGCGCGTCCTGGGCTCGAGCGATGCCCACTCCGACCAAGAGCGCGATCAGCGGCATGGCGATTCGGGTTCGCATGGACTCCTCCCCGGCCGCGGCGCGGCCCTGCTGACAACGTACATCCATTTCGCTGCGCGTCGAGGCAGGACGTCCTTAGTACCGGTCGCGGCCCCCGCCGTACCCTCCGCCTCCGCCGCCGCCTCCGCGCCGGCCGCCGCCTCCCCCGCCGCCTTCCCGCTCGCGCGCCTCGTTGACGGTGAGCGGGCGCCCGGAGAACGGCTGGCCGTTGAGCGAGCGAATCGCGCCGTCGGCGTCGTCCTGAGTCGCCATCTCGACGAACGCGAACCCGCGCGGGCGTCCGGTCTCGCGGTCGGTGATGACCTTCACCTCCTTGACCTGGCGGCCGCCCTGCTCGAAGAGGGTGCGGATCTGGTCTTCATCCGCGTTGAACGGAAGATTCCCTACGTAGAGCCTCGTACCCATCGGAACTCCTTGAGCTTCGACAAGAACCGAAGACGGCGAAAAACTAGACCTGCCCGTTCACGCGTGTCAAGGGGCTGACGCCGCCTCGCGGAGCAGATCCCACAACCGTCTCACGTGCGCTTCGGTCTGGCGGGGGTTCCCGAACGACGCGCGGAGGACGTAGCGCCCGTGAAGCCGCGTATGAGAGATGTAGGCTCGCCCCGATGCGTTCACGCGATCGAGGATCGCTTCGTTCGTGGCGTCGTCCCCACGGTACCGGTAGCAGACGGTGGCGAAAGGGACCGCGGCGCACAGCTCCCAGCGGGCGTCGCCCTGGATCCACCCGGCGAAGGATTGCGCGAATGACATGTGCTCTCGGAGCCGGCCCCCGATCCCGGCCACGCCCTCCGCGCGGATCTGCATCCAGAGCTTGAGAGCGCGGAAGCGCCGGCCGAGCTGGATCCCGTACTCGTTGAAATTCCGGGCGGCCGCGGACTCGGGCGTCTTGAGGTACTCGGGGACGAGGCTGAATGCGTCGCGGAACGCGTCCGCGGACCGGAAGAGCAGAAGCGAGGCGTCGAACGGCGTGAACATCCACTTGTGCGGGTTCACGACGATCGAGTCCGCAAGGTCCCATCCCGCGAAGTGGTGACGCATGTCCGGGAGCAGCGCCGCCGTGCCCGCGTAGGCGGCGTCGACGTGGAGCCACAGGCGCTCCCGCGCGCAGATCGCGGCGACCTCCGCGCACGGATCGACGCTCGTCGTGGAGGTCGTGCCGAGCGTGGCGACGACCGCGAACGGCACGGCGCCTTCGGCCCGGTCCGCTGCGATGGCGGCCTCGAGAAGATCGGGACGCATCCGGAACGCCTCGTCGGTCGCGATGCGGCGGAGCCCGTGCCGGCCGATTCCCGCGACGATCGCGGCCTTCTCGATGGAGGAGTGAGCCTCGGTCGAGGCGTAAAGCCTCAGCGGAGGGCGGCCCGCCAGCCCCTCGTCCTTGGCGTGGAGCCCCGGAACGGCGTGACGCGCGGCGACCACGGCAAGGAGCGACGAGATCGACGCCGTGTCCGTCAGCATTCCGTCGAAAGTCTCCGGGAGCCCGAGCATCTGGCGAAGCCACGACACGACGAGCTGCTCCAGCTCGGTGGAGGCCGGCGCGTTGCGCCAGAGCATGACGTTCGAGTTCAGCGCGGCGGCGAGCCACTCGCCCAGGATCGCGGGCTCGGAGGCGACGCTCGGGAAGTACGCCATGAACATCGGGTGCTGCCAGTGCGTGATGTTCGGCTCGATGAGCGTCCGGTAGTCGGCGAGGATCGCGTCCATCGGCTCCGCGGACGCCGGCGGGGCCGCGGCGAGCCGCGACGTGATCTCCCCCGGCGCGATCTTCGGCAAGACGTCGTACGACTCGAGGCGATCCAGATAGTCCGCGGCGAGGTCGGCGACCTTGTGCGCTTCGTCCCGGAAGTTCATGGGGCCTCCCAAAAAGGGGTCTGACCCCTTTTACATCAAGAGCACCACGATGCCGAGCGCGATGCGATACCACGCGAAGGGGGTGAGGTCGTGCGTGGCGACGAAACGGATGAGCCACCGGATCGACGCCCAGGCCACCAAGAACGACACGACGGTCGCGAGCAGGAGCCAGGTCATGTCGCCGGGCACGAGGAGATCGTGCTCCTTCCAGAGGTCGTAGACGGTCGCAGCACCGAGCGTCGGGATCGCGAGAAAGAACGAGAACTCGGTCGCGGCCTTGCGCTCGAGCCCGCACACCAAACCGCCCAGGATCGTGGCGGCGGAGCGCGAAAACCCGGGCCACAAGGACACGCACTGCGCGATGCCGATGAGCCCGGCGCGCACGGGGCCGACGTCGTCCACGCGCGTGACGTGCGCGGTCTTGCGCATCCGCTCGATCACGATGATGGCGATCGCGCCCACGATGAGGGCGGCGGCTACCGTTCGGGGTCCGAAGAGGTGCTCGCTGATCCAGTGATGAACGGCGAGACCCAGGACGGCCGCGGGAAGGAATGCGATGAGCAGGTTCGTGAAGAACGTCCACGAGCCCGTGCTGACCACGTGAATCAGCTTGGTCCGGTACTCGACGACGACAGCGATCACCGCACCGATCTGGATGAAGATCTCGAACACCTCGGCGCGGTCCCCGGTGAAGCCGAAGAGGTGGGACACCAAGATCAGGTGCCCCGTCGAGGAGATCGGGAGGAACTCCGTCAGCCCCTCGACGATGCCGAGGACGATCGAAAGAAGCCAAAGCGGCAGGATCATGACTTCTTCGCCATCAAGGCCGGGACGAGCGTCAGCGTCGTGAGGAGACAGGTCAGCGAGCCGATGAGCGCGACCACACCGAGGCTCCGCATCGCGGGGTAGTTGCCGAGCGCCAACGTCCCGAATCCGGCGACGTTGGTCGCCGCCGCCAGCACGACACCCTTCCCCGTCTCGAGAACGCCCTCGTCCAGCACGCCGCCGTTCCTGTGCAAACGATGAATGACGTGGATCGAGTAGTCGATCCCCACTCCCATGATCATCGTCGCGACGAAGGCGTTCGCGTAGTTGATGTGCATGTCGAGGAGCTTCATCGTGCCGAGCATCATCAGAACGCCCGTGAGGAGCTGCCCCAGGGCGACGACCATGAGCCACGAGCTGCGAAAGTCGATCCACAGGAGCGCGGCAACGAGCGCTAAGCCCAGCGCCACCGCGACGCGCGAGTCGTGAAGGAAGATGCGGCGCAGCTCGCGCCCGGCGACGTTTGTGCCGGTCACGACGATTCCCGGATCATCGGCCTGGATCGCCTCCACGAGCCCCGGGGGAGGGTTGCGGCGCCACCGCGGGTCCGTCGTACGGAGCCACGTGACGATCCGCACGTGATCGCCTTGGCGGTGCGCGAAGCGATCGACGATGCGCCCGAGCCCCTGCCCCTCGAGGTCGTCGAGCGTGATCGGCCGCGCGGGTGTGAGCATTTTCCCGAGCCGCTCGAGGTAGTCGTCGAACGCCTCCTCGCGGAAGCCGTTCTCGGTCAGCGCGGCGCGGAACGTCCCGCGGATGCGCGCGACGTCGAAGGCGCCGGCCGACTCCCTCCGGACCGTGTCGATGACCCCCTGCTGCTGGTTCGTCGGCGGGAGGTAGTTGAGGATCGACTCGTACGAGCCGACGACCCCGTTCGTCAGGAACGGGACCAGCCGCTCCTCGATGTCGTGGGTGCGTCGAAGCGCCTCATCGAAGGATTTACCCTCCGCGATCGCCATCATGTACGAGAGAGACGCTCCGAACTTCTCCGCGATCTCGTTCTGCACGGCGTAAGACGGCGCCTCGTTGCTGCGCAGCGAGTTGAGACTCTCGTCGAAGTCCAGGCGCAGCGCGAGGACTCCCCCGGCCACGCCCAGGACCAGCACGGCGGCGATGATCGTCCTCCGGTACCGCGCCGAGAACGGGATGAGGTGCTCGAGACCGAAGGACTGCAGGTGAAGCTTCTCGACGACGTCCTTCTTCCTGGGATGCACGCCCTCGTTCCAGGCGATCATCGCCGGAAGCATGAACACGATCGCGATCCCGCACAGCAGGATTCCCGTGCCGATGAGGAAGCCGAGGTCGCGCAGCCCCTTGAAGCCGCCGATGCACATCGCGTAGAAGGTGCCGGCCGAGGTGATGGCGCCGGTGAAGACGCCCAAGCCCCCTTCCCCCACCATCCGCTCCGTCGCGGTCGCGAGCGACGCCCCGGCCTGCCGCTCCTCGACGTAGCGCGCGTACATGACGATCGTGAAGTCGGTGCCGAGCCCCATGAGCAGCGCGGGCAGGGATGCCGACGCGGAGTTCAGACTCCCCAGGACGAGCACCGCGACCGCGAAGGTCATGGCCTGGCCGAGGATGAGCGGCACGCTCGAGTACAGCAGCGCGGCGAAGCGGCGGTAGCAGATCCAGTAGAGGAAGATGATCGCGACGAAGGAGACGAGCCCGTTCATCGCGACCGTGCGGCGCAAGAGCCCGGCCTCCTCGGTGAGCACGGCCGGGTTCCCGCCCAGGCGAATCCGGGTCGTCGTGCCGCCGGCTCCGTCCTCGGCGAGCTCGGCGCGCGTCGCGTCCTCCGCCTCGCGCGTCGCGGCGATGAGCTTCTTCGAGAATGCGAGGTTCTGCGAGGCGTGCTTGGGCTTGACGAGCATGATGAGGGTGCGGTTGTTCTCCGACAGGTAGTACCCGTCGGACAGGTCGACCTTGAGCGCGCCCTTTTGCGAAAGCAGCCGGCCGACGAGGAGCGGCATGAGCCCCAATGGGTCGCGGAGCATCAGCCCCTCCGCGAGCGCCGAGGTCGGCGAGGACAGCGCGACCTTGTTCTCGCGCACCTGACGCCGCACCGCGTCGTCGGTCAGCTTCGCCTCCACCTCGGGAAGCTTGTCGGGGGGCAGGAACAACAGCGCGTTCTCGATGAACAGCTCGAGGAACCGCGCGTCGGGCTGGAACCGGTACTCGACCGTGTCCACGAGGTCGGTCCGCTCGCGGAGCTTTTCGGCGAGAAGGTCGGCGAAGTCCTCGATCTCGTCCGGGCCCTCATGCTGGGCCGCCTCGAGCAGGACGATCAGGTAGTCGATCGAGCCGAACTCGTGGAGCGCCTCGCGGAACGTGTCCACCTGCCGGTTGCCGCGCGGGATCAGGCTGAGCACGTCGGACTCGAGCCGCACCCGCGTGCCGATCAACGCGCACACGACGAAGACGAGGAGGGAGACGAGAAGGACGACGCTCCAGCGCTCGCGGCTGAACCGCTCGATGCCCAGGAGGATGCGTTGCTTGCGTCCGTGGGTCATCGGGGCGCGATGATACTATCGGCCGCACCTCGGAGACGCGTATGGACACGTTGAAAGCATCCGCGCAGGACCTGATCCGCCTCGAGGAGGACTACGGGGCGCACAACTACCACCCCCTCGACGTCGTCGTCGCCAAGGCCTCGGGCGTCTGGGTGTGGGACGTCGACGGCCGCAAGTACTTGGATTTTCTCGCGGCCTACTCCGCGGTCAACCAGGGGCACGCGCACCCGCGGATCCGCAAGGCGATGATCGATCAGTCCGAGAGGGTGACGCTGACCTCGCGCGCCTTCCGCAACGATCAGCTCGGCTTCCTCTACAAAGAGATGTCGGAGCTGTCCGGCTACCGCCGGATGCTCCCGATGAACTCCGGGGCCGAGGCGGTCGAGACGGCGATCAAGCTGGCGCGCAAGTGGGGGTACACGGTCAAGGGAATCCCCAAGGACAAGGCCGAGATCCTCGTTTTCTCCGGGAACTTTCACGGCCGGACGACCACGATCGTGTCGTTCTCCGAAGAGGAGCAGTACAAGGACGGCTTCGGGCCGCTGACCCCGGGATTCACGATGCTCCCCTACGGCGACCTTTCCGCGATCGAGCGCGCCATGAGCCCGAACGTCGCCGCGGTGCTCGTCGAGCCGATCCAGGGGGAGAGCGGGATCCACATCCCGCCGGCCGGCTACCTCAAGGGGATCGAGGCGCTCTGCAAGAAGCACCGCGTGCTGTTCGTCTGCGACGAGATCCAGTCGGGGCTCGGCCGCACCGGCAAGATGTTCTGCTTCCAGCACGAGGGGGTGCGCCCCGACGTCGTCATCGTCGGCAAGGCGCTGTCGGGCGGGTTCTACCCGGTCTCGGCGATCCTCGCGGACGACCCCGTGATGAGCGTGTTCAAGCCCGGCGACCACGGCTCGACCTTCGGCGGAAATCCCTTGGCCGCCGCGGTCGCCCGCGAGGCGCTCAAGGTGCTCGTGGACGAGGGCCTCGTCGAGAACTCCGCGACGCAGGGGGCCTACTTCGTCGACCGCCTACGGCAGCTCCGCTCCCCGGCGATCAAGGAGGTCCGCGGCCGCGGCCTGTGGATCGGCGTCGAGCTGGTCGCCGAAGCCGGCGGCGCGCGCCGCTACTGCGAGGCGCTCCGCGACCAGGGCCTGCTGTGCAAGGAAACCCACGTGAACACGATCCGCTTCGCACCGCCGCTGTCCGTCACGCGCGAGGAGCTGGACTGGGCGTACGAGCGGATCGAGGCGGTGTTCCGCGAGCTTCACTCGTAGCGGAGAGCTTCGATCGGGTCCTGCCGCGCGGCTTTGAGCGCCGGCCACATGCCGAAGACGAGCCCGACCGCGGTGGACACCGCGAACCCGAGCACGATCGACCAGAGCGGGGCGGCGGCCTGGAAGTCGAGCAGGGCGCGCGTCAGGAACGCGGCCCCGAGCCCGGCGCCGATCCCGAGCGCCCCGCCGACGCCGGTCAGCGTTACCGCCTCCACGAGGAACTGCAGCGCCACGTCGCGCCGGGTCGCCCCGAGCGCCTTGCGCAAGCCGATCTCGCGCGTCCGCTGCGTGACGTTGACGAGCATGATGTTCATCACGCCCACGCCGCCGACGAGCAGCGCGATGGCGGCGATGACGAGCATCGCCGCGGCCACGCCGCCTGTGATCTGCTGGAACTGGCGGAGCTGGCCGACGGTCGTCATGAGCGCGAAGTCGTCCGGCTGATTGGACTTCAGGCCGCGGCGGGCCCGCAGGATCGCCGTCTCCTCGTCGATCAGCGCCTGAAAGTCCTCGGCGCGCTTCGGAATCGTGGCGATGTGGATCGTGTCGCCGCCACCGTTCTTGACCTCGGGGTACTGGTTGTCGAAGGTCGTGATCGGGATCGCGACGTAGTTGTCCGCCCCGCCGCCGAAGAAGCCCCCCTGGTGCTCGAAGACCCCGATGACACGGTACGTCCGGCCGTCCACCGAGATCGAGCGGTCGATCGGGTCCTGGTTGGGGAAGAGCGAGCTCGCGAGGTCGGGTCCGATGACGGCGACGTGAGCGGAGTGGCTCATGTCGGCGGCGGAGATGAACCGGCCGTCCTCGACGAAGTGGGTGTTGGCCTCGCAGTAGTCGGGCGCGACGCCGCAGACGAAAGGGCCGTTGGCCTCGTTCCGCCCCGCCTTGACCACGGGCGTGTGGTCGAAGTGGTAGCGCTCGGGAGAGACGGCCTTGACGTACTTGGAGAGCCGCTTCAGCGCCCACGCGTCGTCGAGGGTCAGGTCGCGGCGGTTGCGCTCCTCCTCGGGCGGGCCGTCCGGCCCGTCGAAGCGCGGGGAGAACTTCTGGAACTGGACGAGGTGGGTCCCGAACGCGGTGAACGCCTCGGTGATCTGGTTATTGAAGCCGACGACGAAGCTGACCATCATGATGACGGTTGCGACGCCCGCCATGACACCGAGGAGGGTCAGGAAGCTCCGCAGCTTCTGCGCGCGCATGGCGCCGAGCGCGAAGCGCACGTTCTCGAACCAGGTGATCCGGAGCGACGCGCGTCTCATGTCTCGTCCCTCAGGGCGTCCACGACCGGCAGGTTAGCCGCGTTGCGCGCCGGAAGGTAGCCCGCCACGACCCCGACGGCGGTCGACAGACCCAGACCCATCGCCGCGATCCCCAGCGTGACCTGCGCGGGGAACCCGAGCGCCGCCTTCACGAGCGCCGGCGCCCCGGCGCCCAGCGCGACGCCGACGACGCCTCCGGCGGTCGCGAGCAGCGCGGCCTCGAGGAGGAACTGCCGGCGGATGTCCTTCTTGCGGGCGCCCATCGCGAGGCGCACGCCGATCTCCCGCGTCCGCTCGACCACCCCGACCAGCATGATGTTCATGATCACGATGCCCCCGACGCCGAGGGAGACCGAGGCGATCAGCAACGTCAGCACGAACGCCGCGCCGGACACCTGACGCCAGAGAGTCTGAATGCTCTCGGGCGTCACGACGCCGAACGGGTCGGGGGACCGGAACGGCGTGTGCCGCAGGGCTCGCATCACGGCCCGAACCTCGTCGATCGCGGGCTCCACTCCCGGAACCCCTCCGGACGCCCTCAAGAGCATGTCGATCGAGTTCCGCGTCCCCCACGTCTTGCGAAACGTGGACATCGGCACGTAGACGTGGTTGTCCTCGGTGTTCCCGAGCGTGCTCCCCATCTGCACGTTCACGCCGACCACTCGGAACGGGATGCCGCCGACCGTCAGCGTCCGTCCGATCGGATCCTGACGCGGGAACAGCTCGTCCTTGATGTCCCATCCGATGACCGCGACGTGCTGGGCTCCGAGATTGTCGCCCTCGACGAACCACCGGCCGATCTCGAGGTCCTTGCCGAGGAGCTCGGCGTAGTTGGGGGTGCACCCGTGAACGACGACGTCGGCGAGCCGCCGGTCGCGGAACTTGACCGCGGAGCGCGTGGTGATGTCCGCGCCGATGGCGCTCGTCTTCGTGAGCGTCGCCTCGAGCTTCTCGAAATCGCGGGGGGTGAAGTCGGGCCGCTTGAGCGCGTCGAGAAACTCCTCGCGGCTCGTGATGATCCCGAACTTCGTGATCACGAAGACGTCGGGTGCGAGCCGGATCACCTTGTCCTGGACCCAGCGGTTCAGCCCCGAGATCACCGAGGCGACGCCGACGACCGTGGTGACGCCGATGATGATGCCGAGGAGTGTCAGGAAGCTCCGGAGCGTGTGCGCCCGGATCGACTCGAACGCGGCGCGGAAGAGCTCTCTCAGGTTCACGTCAGCCCCGCGGCGGTCCCGACTCGTCGGGCTTCTGCTCCCGGACCAGGTCGCCCGGCTTGAGCTCGCGCAGCTCGCGGAAGGGCCCCGAGATCAGTGTCTCGCCTTCGTTCAGCCCCTCGAGCACCTCGACGGAGAGCTCGCCCAGGAGCCCGGTCTTGATCACCTTGAACTGCGCCTTGCCGTCGACCATCAGGAAAACGCCTTCCTCTTCCTTTGGCGGACCCGCGGGGGCAGCGCCCTTCTCGTCGGGCTTGCGCTCCGCGTCGCGCACGACGAGCGCCTGCAGCGGCACCGTGAGCACCTTCGGGCGGAAGCCCGTCAGGATGTCCGCCTGCACGGAGAGGCCCGGCTTGATCCCCGGCGGCGGGGTCTTGAGCTGGACCTTCACCTTGAACTTGATCGCCTCGTTCGAGATCCCCGCGATGGGCACGATCGGCGAGTTGCCGACCTCCGTAACGACGCCGTCGAAGGTCTGATTCGGGTACGCGTCGATGTGGACCCGCGCCTCTTGCTTCAGCGCGACGGAGGGGATCGACGTCTCGTCGATCTCCATCTCGGCCTCGACGACCGACATGTCGGAGATCGTCAGGAGCACCGTGCCCGGCTGGTTCTGCACGCCGATCACCGCGACCTCGCCTTCCTCGATCCGGCGCGCGGTGACGATCCCGTCCATCGGGGAGCGGATCGTGGTCTTCGAGAGCGAGTCGCGCGCGCCTTCGAGCATCGCCCGCGACTGCTCCACGCGCTGCTCGCTCGCGAGAAGCGCCGCGTCGGCGGTGGACGACTCGGTGCGCGCGCGCTGGAGATCGGCGTCGGACAGGATGCCGGCGCGCTTGTTCGCCTCGGCCCGCGTGAGGTCCGCTTTCTTCTGCTCGGACGCGAAGCGGGCCGAGTCGAGATCCTTGAGCAACGCCTGCATCGAGAACTCGGAGCTGCGCGCTCCGGCGCGATAGTTCACCGAGTCGAGCTGGAGGAGGAACTGCCCCTTCTTGACCTCGTCGCCCTCCTGCACCGCGAGGTGGGTCACCTGACCGGGGACCGTAGCCGACAGGTCCACTTTCTTCGTCGCCTGAATCTTGCCGTTGGCGCTGACCTTGGCCTGCAGGTCCTGCCGCTCGACCTTGGCGATCTGGACGGGCTTCGGCTTGGGGCCGCGGCGCGAGGCGGCGTAGCCGCCGATCCCTCCCACCACCGCCAGGATGACGATGCCCCAGATCACCTTACGCTTCATCGACACGTCCTCCCCCGATGGTACGCGGCGGCCCCCCGCGCGGTTTCAAGCGATAATCCCGCCATGAGCGACGCCAACCCGGTCCTGTACATCGGCGAGAAGAACCGATCGTCGTGGTCGATGCGCGCGTGGGTCGCGTTGACCTTCAAGGGGATTCCGTTCGAGGAACGCACCATACGGCTCGTCGAGGACAAGAACCGCGTCCAACGGCGCAAGGTATCACCGACCGGCAAGGTCCCGGTCCTCCATCACGGGCCCGTCGTGATCCCCGATTCGATGGCGATCATCGAGTACCTCGAGGAGGTCTACCCGCCTCCCGGCTGGCCCGCGCTCTGGCCGGCCAAGCGCGATGAACGTGCACGGGCGCGCTGGCTCTCGGCCGCGATGCACTCCGGATACGGGGCGATCCGCACGCACATGTCCTTCAATCTTTGCTTTCTTCCAGAGGTTCCCCCAGCCCATCCCGACGCGCTCGCCGAGGCCCAGGAGGTGCTGGCGCTGTGGGAGGAGGCCCTCGCGCGCCCCGACCGCGGCGGCGGCGCCTACCTGTGCGGCCCGTTCTCCGGGGCCGACGTCATGTTCGCGACGCTCGTCGTCCGCCTGAAGGCTTTCAAAGTTCCGACAGCCGACTTCCCCCGCGCCGCGTCGTGGATGGACGCCGTCCTCGCGGTCCCTGCGGTGGCGGCCTGGATGGACGACGCGAGGAAGCTACCCCCGTCTCCCGGATAGGAGCCGTCACTCCGCCCGCAGCACCTCGATCGGGCGCTTCCGGAGCGCGCCGACGCTCGCGGCGATCCCAGCGAACACGGAGAGCGCCACGGTCGCAAGGGGTGCCAGAAGGAGCACCGCGGGGCGCCAGGTCCAAGGCAGCTCCATCCCGCGGGTGATGACGGCCCACGCGAGCAGGCCGCCGCCCGCGGTGCCGACGAGCCCGGCCACGAGCCCGAGGAGAGCGAACTCGACCGAGAACGTGCCGACGACCACCGCTCGCGTCGCGCCGAGCGTCTTGAGCAGCGCGACCTCGCGGCCGCGGCGGGACGCGGAGGCGCCGACCGCGCCCGCCAGGATCGCGATGCCGGCGGCGATCGCGAATCCTCCGAGGATGCGGATCGCGAGGCCGATGCGGTCGAGGAGCTTCGCGACCTTCTCAACGATCTCGCGGACCTTGAGCACGACGACGTTCGGAAGCTCCGCCGCCAGCCGGTCCTGGACTCCCTGCTCGCCCCCCGGCGGCACGCGCGCGGCCGCGACGCGCCGCTGCGGGGCGTCGTCGAGCACCCCCGGCTCCGCGACGAGGAAGAAGTTGATGCCGAAGCTGCGCCAGCCGACCTTGCGCAGGCTCGTGACGGTCAGCTCGACCGGGACGCCTTGGACGTCGAAGACGATCTTCGAGCCGAGCGCGGCACCCAGGTCCGCCGCGAACTCCTCCTCGATCGAGATCTCCGCGTGCTCCGGATCGCTCCACAACGAGCCGGCGACGATCTCGTTGTCCTTCGGGAGCTCGGCCATCCACGTGATGTTCTGCTCGCGCGTGAAGACCCACCGTCCGCGTCCACGCTCTCCGCGGCGCGCGGCGAGGTCGGCGGCGGGGACGCCGTCGATCGACGCGAGGCGCGCCGTGACGATCGGGACCGTGCGGATGCTCTGCGCGCCCGCGGCTTCGAGGATCGCCTCGGCCTTCGGCCATTGACCGGACTGCAGGTCCACGAGGAACACGTTCGGGGCGTCCTCCGGCCGGTCGGCCTGCAGGCTCGCCGTGAGTCCCCTTTGCACGAGGAGCATGCCGACGACCACGAGCACGCCGAGGCCGAGCGCCGTGATCGCGGGGAGCGTTCCGGCGCCCGGACGCGCGACGGCGGCGAGTCCGTGCCGCAGCGTGACGCGGAGCCGGCCGCGCGCGACGCGCTCGACCGTCCGCGTCGTCAACCACGCCGCCCCCGCGAGGACCGCGCCGGCGGCGACCATTCCGCCCGCAAAGCCGGCGGCCAGGCGCGGCGAGTCGGACTGGATCCACGCGGCGAGGAAGACCCCGGTCAGGAGCACCAGCGCCACGACCGTGCGCGCGAGCTTCCCGGCGGAAAGCGGCTCGGCGTCCCGGCGTAGCACCCGAAGGGGCGGCACGAGCCGCAGCGACGACAGCGGTGCGATGCTGAACAGGACCGCGGTCCCAGTACCGAGGAGCACGCCGCGCAGGATCGCCCACGGCGAGAAGGCGTCGATCGGGACGGCCGGAAGGATGTCGGCGAGCAGGCGCGGCGCGATCGCGAGGACGAGCGTGCCGAGGGCGGCGCCGGCGAGGCTCCCGAGGAGCCCGAGGAGCGCGGTCTCTCCCGCGTAGAGCGCGACGACCTCCCGGGGTCGCAGTCCCAGGCACTTGAGGACCGCGATGGCGTCGAGGCGCGAGGCGAGCCACGCACGGACCGTCTCCGCGACGCCGATGCCGCCGAGGACGAGGGAAACGAGGGCGACCAGGCCCAGGAAGCGCGAGGCGTTGCGGAACCCGGCGCGCAGCCCCGGCTGCGCGTCGACGTACGTCTCCACGCGCACGCCGGAATCGGGCTTCAGCTCGGCCTCGATCGCGTGCTCGAGCTCCTCGGCGGCGGCGCCCGTCGCCTCGTCGGGAAGCTTGATCAGGATCTTGCGTTCGATGCGGGAGCCGAACGTCTCGAGACCGGTCGCGGCCAGCCCCGCTCGCGAGATCAGGACGCGGGGCCCGAGGTCGATCCCGACGCCCAGCCGGTCGGGCTCGGAGATGATCCGGCCGCGGACCGTGCACGCGCGGCCCCCGATGCGAAGCGGCGAGCCCTCGTGAAGGGTGAGCTTCGCCGCGAGATCGGGAGCGACCAGCACGCCGTCCCCCGCGAGCAGCTCGTCGAGCGGGCGGGCGGGCTCGGTGACGACGCGGCCGTAGAAGGGCCAGCCGGCGCCCACCGCCTTCAGCTCGACCAGCGCCGAGGCGACGGCGTCTCCCCCACGCGGCGCCGCGACCACGGTGGCCATCTCGGCCAGCTCCGCGGAGCGGGATCCGGGGTGCGCGGCGAGCCACGCATTCACGCGCGTCACGACCCCCTGCGGGATCGGTTTCGCGGACCGCACGGCAACGTCGCCCGCGAGGAAGGTCCGTGCCTCGCGCCTCAGGCCGCGATCGATCCCGCTCGAAAGCCCCGCCACCGCGACCACCGCGGCGACGCCGACCGAAAGACACGCGAGGAAGAAGACGACCTTTCCCGCGGCCCCCCGGGACTCCCGGGCCATCAGGGTCAGCGCGAGAGCCGGCCTCACGGGACCGCTTGCTCGACCGCCTGCTCCTCGCGGTCGATCCGGCCGTCCACGAGGTGGATCCGCCGGTCGGCGAGGCGCGCGACGTCGGTGTCGTGGGTCACGAGCACGAGCGTGGTGCCGTGATCCGCTCGAAGCCGCTCGAGCGTGTCGAGGACGAGCTTCCCGGTCGCGCGGTCGAGGTTGCCGGTCGGCTCGTCGGCCAGTAGGATCGGCGGTCTTGGACCGAACGCACGCGCCAACGCCACACGCTGCTGCTCGCCGCCCGAAAGCTGCGAAGGGTAGTGATGCCCTCGCTCGGCGAGTCCCACCGCCGCGAGGAGCTCGTCGGCCCGCAGCCGGGCGTCCGAGCGGCCCGCCAGCTCGAGAGGCAGCAGCACGTTCTCGCGCGCGGTCAGGTTGCCGAGCAGCTGGAACGACTGGAAGACGAAGCCGATCGTGTCGCGCCGCAGCCTCGCCAGCGCATCCTCGGACAGGTCCTGAATGGCGCGCCCGTTCAGCCGGACCTCGCCCGCCGTGGGGCGATCGAGGCCGGCCATGAGAGCGAGGAGGGTGGACTTGCCGCTTCCCGACGGTCCGAGAACCGCGACGAACTCCCCGGCCGCGATCGAAAGGTCGATGCGGTCGAGCACGGTGAGGAGGCGTCCACCCGAGGGAAGACATCGCGTGAGGCCGACGATCTGGATACGTGGCGCGGTGGCGGTCATGGTGGTGGTTTATCTCACGACGAGCGCCTGTGCCAACTCGGGAGAGCGTGAGGCGGCCCGTCCCGCGCCGTCGCCTCGCCCTGCTTCGGAGTCACCGCTCGTCGTCTTCCTCGGCGACAGCCTGACCGCGGGGTACGGGCTCGCGCAGGACGAGGCGTTCCCCGCGCTCGTCGGCGAGATGCTGGGCCGCTCGGGCCATCCCGTCCGCGTCGTCAACGCCGGCGTGTCGGGGGACACGACGGCCGACGGGCTCGCGCGGCTCGACTGGCTGCTCAAGCAGGCGCCGCACGTGCTGGTCGTCGGCTTGGGCGCCAACGACGCGCTGCGCGGGCTGCCCGCGCCGGGAGTCGAGGCCAACCTCCGCGAGATCGTCGTGCGCGCGAAGCGCGCCGGCGCGCGCGTGCTCCTCCTGGGCATGCAGCTCCCGCCGAGCTACGGCGAGCCGTTCGCCCGCGGGTTCGGCGAGCTCTACCCGCGCCTCGCGCGTGAGCTGCGCGTGCCCCTCGTCCCTTTCCTGCTCGAGGGAGTGGGCGGCCACGCGGAGCTCAACCTCGACGACGGCATCCATCCCAATGCCGAAGGCCAGCGGATCGTCGCGCGCACGGTCGCCCCCTACCTCGAGCGGCTCGTCGCGGAGAACCGATGATCGCGGCCCTCGCCCTCCTCCCGGCGCTGCTCGCCGCCGGCCCCCCTTCGGTTCCCGGCGATCGCTACGAACCCGAGGCGCTCGCCGTCGTCGAGGAGATGACGCGCGCGATGGCGGGCGTCCGGGATTACACGATGACGCTCGTCAAGCGCGAGCTGTTCGGGAAGGAGCTCGCGCCCGAGGAGCGCTTCCTCGTCAAATGGCAGCGGCCGCAGCGGATCTACCTCAAGGAGATCGCAGGACCGCGCGAGGGGCAGGAGGTGATCTACGCCCCCGGCTGGAACAAGGGCCGCCTCAAGGCGCACAAGGGCGGATTCCCCGACTTCACGGTCAACCTCGACCCGCGCGGGCGGCTCGCGATGGGACACGCGCACCATCCGATTCTCGACGTCAGCGTGCCGCACTTGGTCGCGGTCGTGGCGGACAACCTGGCGCGGGCTCGCGCGAAGGGCGTGGGCACGATCAAGGTCGCCGGCCGCGAGGAGCTGTTCGGCATCCCGGCCGTGAGGATCGAGGTAACCGCCCCGGCCACGGGAACCTCCCCGACGCTCGCCCCGGGCCAGACGCTTTGGGATCTCGCCGACGCGACCGGGCAGTCGATGTACGTGATCCTCCACGCGAACGCGTGGCGGGGATGGACGCAGGCGGATCACCCGCAACCGGGGGACGCCGTGATCGTCCCCGAGTTCTACGCCGGCCGGATGACGCTCTGGGTGGACGAGAAGCTCGAGCTTCCCGTGCAGGTCGACCTCTACGACCACGAGGGGCGGCTCTACGAGCACTACGAGCACCACGATTTGAAGATCGACGTCGGCCTCGGCGACTCCGACTTCGACCCGAAGAACCCCGCGTACAACTTCTGAGCGGGGTCACCTATTGCAGCTCCGCGAGGGCCCGGCGAGCGTCCGCGCTCTCGGGATCGAGGCGGACCGCCTCGCGCACTTCGGCGAGCGCTTCGTCGCGCCGGCCCGCGCGCAGCAGCGCGTGCGCGAGGTTGAGCCGCGCGTCGAGATAGCGCGGATCGGCGGCGAGCACGTCGCGATAGGTCGCGATCGCCTCGTCGATCCTTCCTTGCTCGAGGATCGAGTTGGCCAGGTCGGTCCGGTCGAGCGCCGAGTCCGGGTCGCGCGTGACGTTCTCGCGGAAATGACGCTCGGCGCCCGCGAAATCGCCCCGCTGGGCGAGCATCATCCCGAGCGCGCGATGCGCGCCGGCCAGCGACGGATCGAGCCTCAGCGCCGTCACGAGCGCGTCGCCCGCATCCGGCGCGTGCCCCTGCGCCGCGAGCGCTGCGCCGAGGTTCGCGTAGGCCAGAGCGTCTTTCGGCTCCGCCTCGATCGCGCGCCGGTACGCCGCCACGGCCTCGTCGAGGCGATTCTCCGAGGCGAGGGCGATGCCGAGGTTGACGTAAGAGCGGCCGCGCTCGGCCGCCGTCGACTCGAGCGGCCAGTTCACGACGATCGCCGCGGCGACCGCGACCGCGGCCGCCGGAAAGAGCGAGCGCGCGCGACCCGCACGGGCGGCGTCCCACGCGGCCACGAGCGCGTAGGAGGCGAACAGGATGAGCAGCGGCACCATGGGGAATCGATAGCGCGCAAAGACGTAGAAGAGCGCGACCGCGGCGGAGAAGCCGGCGAGCATCGCGACGAGGAGCACCGGCCGCGGGCGGGAGCGAAGGGACATGAAAACGCCCGTGACCCCGAGCGGCGCCAGCACGCCGAACCCGAGAAGCGGCCCGAGTCCGCGCAGCAAGGGCGACGCATCGGCGTAGACGGTGAAGCTCTCCGTGTCGGGAAGCTCGATGCGGTTCCAGGTCAGAAGCGCCTTGCGCGCGAGAAGGGCGGCCCAGTCTCCGGGCCTTCGGCGGATCCAATCGAGCGAGCGCCCCCACCAGTACGCCGACACCTCGCCCGGCGTCAGCGCGCGGCCGGTCGCGCGCTCCGCGAGCTGGGTGGCGTCGACGCGCTCGTGCTCGGGCATCTCCCGCCCGGGGCGCAGCGGAAGGTAATGGCCGGTCGCCCCCTCGTGATTGCCCATATAGAAATTCGGCCCCGACTGCGAGGTCGTGAGCGTCAGCTCGCCGCCGACCGCGAGGTTGCGCACGCTCACCGGCAGCAGCACGAGAGCGAGACCCGCGAGGAACGCCGAAAGCGCGGCGAGGCGCGCGCGCACCGGCGCCGCCCTCAGCTGCCACGGGAGCCATGCGGCGATGATCGCCGCGAAGACGAGCGCGTTCTCACGGGTCAGCGCGAGGGCGCCGGCCACCGCACCCGCGGCCAGCAGCACCGCGATCCGGCCGCGCGCGGCGTACACCCCCAGCAGCGCGAGCAGACCGCAGACGAGCACGCCGTCCAAGGCCGCCTTCTGGATCAGTCCGTCGAAGAAGATCGCGGGGGGGTAGAGGGCCAGGATGGCACCGGCGACGATCCCCTCGCGCGCGCCGAACCACGAGGCCCCCGCGCACGCGAGCAGCACGCACGCGAGCGCACCTGCCACCGCTTGGATCCACCGTACCGCCATCGGGTCGCGACCGGCCGTTTCGTAGATTGCGGCGAGCACGTAGGGATACAGCGGAGCTTGGTAAAAGGTCCCGGTTCCCACCCACTCTCCGGCGGCGATCCGGGCCGCCCACGCGTCGTAGGAGCGCGCGTCGCCCACGAGGAGGCGGGCGAACGGCGCACGTCCGACGTGGGTCACGTGAACGGCGCGCAGCGCCAGGGCGAGGAGGAATACGGCGACGAGGGCGCGACGAAACGCCGCGGGCGAGGGCTGGGCCATGGGACCGGTAAGATAACCCGCGGGGGTTCGGCTAGAATGCCGGGCTTCAGAGCGGATCGGGAGCAAGATGAGCGACGCCGTCGAATCGACCTCCAGCGTGGTGACCGCCGGGATTCGTGTGGACGTCGCGGCGCGGTTCATCCCGGAGCGCTCGAATCCCGCCGATCACGAGTGGTTCTTCGTCTACACGATCACGATCGCCAACGAGAGCGATCGCGTCGTCCAGCTCCTGTCGCGCCACTGGGTGATCACGGACGCCGACGGCAAGGTCGAGGAGGTCCGCGGGCCGGGTGTGGTCGGCCAGCAGCCGATCCTGAAGCCCGGCCAATCCTTCGAGTACACCTCCGCGTGCCCGCTCGCAACGTCCTTCGGCGTCATGCAAGGCACCTATCAGATGGTCACCCCCGAGGGCGACCATTTCGACATCGCGATCGCGCCGTTCTCGCTACACGAGCCGTACGCGATCAACTAGGAGATTCCATGAAGCGCTTCGCCTGTTTGTTCGTCCTCGCGCTCTTCGCCTGCGCGAGCGCGCCGGTCGTCGCCGAGCCCGAGCTGAAAACCGAGGACGACAAGACCGTCTATGCCCTCGGGCTCGTGATCTCGAAACAGCTCTCCGCCTTCAAGCTCACCCCGGCCGAGCTGGCGCTGCTCCAGGCCGGGCTGGCGGACGGCGCGGGCGGCAAGACCCCGAAGGTCAGCCTCGACGAGTACGGCCCCAAGATCCAGGCGTTCGGCCAGCAGCGGATGACGATGGGTCTTGCCGAGGAGAAAAAGAAGGGGCAGGAGTTCCTCGCGAAGACCGCCGAGAAGCCCGGCTGCAAGAAGACCGCGAGCGGGCTGCTCATGGAGACGGTCGCCGAGGGCACCGGGGCGAGCCCCACGCCGACCGACACGGTCAAGGTGAACTACAAGGGGACGCTGATCGACGGCACCGAGTTCGACTCGTCGGCGAAGCACGGAGGCCCCGCGACCTTCAAGCTCGACGGCGTGGTGAAGTGCTGGGGCGAAGGGGTCTCCGCCATGAAGGTCGGCGGTAAGGCGAAGCTCTACTGCCCCAACGAGCTCGCGTGGGGCGAGCGCCCCACCGGATTGATCCCGGCGGGCGCGGCGGTCATCTTCGACGTGGAGCTCGTCGAAATCGTCAAGTAGACGGGTTAGCCGTCCTGGCGGATCAGCATCGTCGTCGGGTCGAGCGCCAGCGACAGGTGCCCGACGCTCGGATTGTCGTGATCCTTCAGCACGTTGAGGTGCACGGCCTTCCCGTCGTGCGCCATGTGCACGATGACGTCGAACACGCCGGCCAAGTGCGCCACCGGCTCCGGGATGCCGCTCGCGTCGCGCGGGTCCGTCCGGTGGGTGTGGGCGGCCGTCCAAATCTCGGCCTTCAGCTGCACGGCGATCGCCTTCAGGGCCTCGACGTCCTCGACGCCGGCGCCCGTGAAGTCGTAACCGTCCATGACGATCGCCACCGGAACGAACCCCATGACCTCGCGCAGCATCGCGATGTGGGCCCGCAGGTGCTCCACGGAGAACGTGTCCTTCAGGTAGGACTTGATGTGACGGTGGGTCTCGATCTCGCGGCGGATCTCCGCGGCGCCCTCGAGCTCGGTCGCGCGCGCCAGATCCTGGAAGATCTCGTCGTAGTACTCCCGGGTGTGCTCGATCGTGCGGCCGATCGTCACGTGGAGGACGCGCCGCCCGCGCATGAGGTCGTCGAGCGCGATGTCCACGAGGAACGCGGTCTTGCCCACGCCGTGGCGGGCGACGACGACGCCCAAGTTCCCCGCGCCCAGGCCGCCGTGGATCGAGTTCTCGAAGACCCTCAAGGGGCTGCGATCGGTCAGTTCCTTCAACAGCATCGTGGGCTCCTACTCCTCGTCTTCCTTCTTGGCGATCCCGTACTTCTTGATGAGCTCCTGCGACACCTCGCCCGGCACCGGGGCGTAGCGCGCGAACTCCATCGTGTACTCCGCCTTCCCCTGCGAGGAAGAGCGGAGGTCGGTGGAGTACCCGAACATCTCGGCGAGCGGGACGTCGGCATCGACGCGGACGAACCCTTCCTGCTCGGTCGTGCCGACGATGATCCCGCGCCGCTGCATGATCGTCCGCACGAAAGCGCCCTGGAACTCGGTCGGGCCCTCGACCGCGACCTTCATGATCGGCTCGAGGATCGCGGGCTTGGCGCGGTCGTAGACCTCGCGGAAGGCGCCGCGCGCCGCGGCCTGGAAGGCGTTGTCGGACGAGTCCACCGCGTGCGAAGCGCCGTCGGTGATCACGACGCGGAAGTTCGTGAGCGGGAATCCGATGAGACGGCCCTTCTTGAGCATCGAGCGGAAGCCCTTCTCGACCGACGGGATGAACTCCTGCGGGATCGAGCCGCCGAAGATGTCGTTGACGAACTCGAACTCCCCTTCGGGAAACGGCTCCACGTAGCCGGCGACGCGCCCGTACTGGCCCGAGCCTCCGGTTTGCTTCTTGTGGAGGTAGTTGAACTCGGCCTTGCGCGTGATCGCCTCGCGGTAGGCGACCTGGGGCGCGCCCGTGTCCACCTCGGCGCTGTACTCGCGCTTCATCCGCTCGACGTAGACGTCGAGGTGCAGCTCGCCCATCCCCGAGATCACGGTCTCGCCGGACTCCTCGTCCACCCGCGCGTGGAACGTGGGGTCTTCCTTGGTGAAGCGCTGAAGGGCCTTCCCGACGTTGGCCTGGGCTTTCTTGTCCTTCGGCTTGATGGTCAGGTGGATGACCGGCGGGGGAACGTGCATCGAGGTCATCGCGTACCTGATCTTGTCGGAGGTGAACGTGTCGCCGGAGGCGCAATCGACGCCGAACAGCGCGACGATGTCACCCGAGACGGACTCGTTGATCTCCTCCATCTCGTCGGCGTGCATCCTCACGAGCCGGCCCACGCGGACGTCGCGCCCGGTGCGGGCGTTCACGATCGTGTCGCCCTTCTTGATCTTCCCCTGGTAGACGCGGAGGTAGGTCAGCTGTCCGAACCGGCCCTCCTCCAGCTTGAAGGCGAGAGCGACCAGCGGCTGCTCCGGATCCGCCTCCAGCACGACCTTCTCTTCGGCCTTCGAGAGGTCGAGCGCGACGTTCTCCACCTCGGTGGGGTCCGGGAGGTAATGGAGCACGGCATCCAGCAGAGCCTGGACGCCCTTGTTCTTGTAGGCCGAGCCGATGAACACCGGCGTGAGCTTCAGCGCAAGCGTGCCCTTCCGGATGGCGGCGCGGATCAGCTCGGGGGTCGGACGGTCCTCGAGGATCGCCTCCATGAGCTCGTCCGAGAACATCGAGACGGCGTCGAGCATCTCGGCGCGCCGCTTGGTGGCCTCGGCCTTCATCGAGTCGGGAATCTCCTCGACCCGGCGGATCTCCCCGTTGTCCCCGTCGAAGTAGTGAGCCTTCATCTCGACGAGGTCCACGACCCCCTGGAAGTCGGCCTCGAGCCCGATCGGGATCTGCGTCAGCACCGCGTTGTGCTTCAGCTTCTCCCGGAGCTGTTCGGTGACCCGGTACGGGTTGGCGCCCGAGCGGTCGGACTTGTTGACGAACGCGAGGCGCGGCACGTTGTAGCGGCGCATCTGGCGGTCCACGGTCATCGACTGAGACTGGACCCCCGCGACCGCGCACAGGACGAGCACGGCGCCGTCGAGCACCCGCAGCGAGCGCTCGACCTCGATCGTGAAGTCGACGTGCCCCGGGGTGTCGATGATGTTGATGTGGTGCCCGGACCACTCGCAGTGCGTGGCGGCCGACTGGATCGTGATCCCGCGCTCCCGCTCGAGATCCATCGAGTCCATCTTCGCGCCGACCCCGTCCTTCCCCTTGACGTCGTGGATGACGCGGATCCGCTGCGTGTAGAAGAGGATGCGCTCGGTGAGCGTCGTCTTCCCCGAATCGATGTGGGCGCTGATCCCGATGTTCCGCACCCGTGACAGGTCGTGGATCGCCATGACTCCCTCTTGCGCTTTCAACCCCTAGCGAACACAACAGTCTAGCAACCCGAAGCAAATGGGGTCAGACCCCTTTTTCGCCCCAGGCGGGCGCCGAAACCGCGGTCCGGAGGGCGCGGGCGCCCCCGGTGAGCACGGGCTTGCCGTGCGACGGAAGGAGGATCGAGGGCTTGCGATCGAGCAAGGCCGAAATCGAGCGCCGGAAGCTTCGCGTGTAGGTGCTGCGACCCGCCGGGGTTCGCACGCCCCACGAGATCGGGGCGACTCCGACCCGGCCCCCGCCGATCCCGATGACCGCGTCGGCGAAGACGATCGCGCGCGGGGGCTTCAGGACGTAGGCCACCTCCCCCGGCGACATCCCGACGATCGGATGCGCTTCGACGCCCGCCGGGAGCTCGGCCTGCTCGAGCGTCGCGGTGAGTCGGCAAGCGACGTGGTCGCGGATCTTCCGGGAGCCGACGACCGCGACGTCGTTGCCGCGCTTCCGGTAGCGCGCGGCGATCCGGTCGGCGGCGCGGCCGTGATCGACGGAGCCGATCAGGATGACGACGGAGCGATCGAGCCGGAGGACGTCCGCGTCGAGCGCCTTCCAGAACTCCGCCGCGTCGGGGGTCCGCTCCGCCGGCGCCAGCGGGTCGATGAGCACGAGGGCGTCAGCCGCCTCGTAGTACACGCTGCCGACGAATTGGCCCCACCCTCCCGGCCGGTCACGATCGGGCGTCCACGCCGGGTGCGGCAGGAGCCACCGCCAAAGACCCTCGCGGACCTTCTGGACGTCCATGCCGGAAGACGTGCTCACGCGCCCCTGACCGCCGCCGACTGGAGGGACTCGAGGAACGCCCGCACCGCGCTCGCGGCGTCCGCTTGGACCCCCGAAGCGGCCAGGCCGCCCGCGACCGCCTCGATCGTGCGCATCAATAGATCGGTGCGCGTGATCGCGTAGCCCATGTGCCCGATGCGGAAGTATTCCGCGCGGATGCGCGGATCCAGGCCGCCCGCGACGACGACCCCGCGCTCCGCGATCCGCCCGACCAGCGAGGCGTCGACGCGCGCGGGGAAGCGCAGCGCGGAGAGCGTGGCCGCCCGATGCTCGGGCCGCGCCGGGACGTGAGAGAGCCCGAGGACCGCCCAGGCCGCCGACAGCCCGCGTGCCGCGCGGGCGTGAGCGGCCCACCGCGCCTCGACTCCGTCCTCGAGGATCTCGCGGAGGGACACGGCCAGCGCGAGCACGAGGTTCGTCGGCGGCGTCGCGAAGTACGCCGGCTTGCGGGCCTCGTAGGCCTGCATCACGGGCCGCCACGAATGGAAGTCCCACGCGAGGGGCGGCGGGCTCGCCCTCCGGTCCCGCGCGGAGAGCGCCGCCTCCGAGGCGACGAGCAGCGCGAGGCCGGGTGGCACGCCGAGAGCCTTCTGCGACGCGGTCAGGTAGACGTCCGCGCCCCACGCCTCCATCTCGAAGCGCTCGGCTCCCGTGGCGCAGACGCCGTCGAAGACCGACAGGCACTCGCGCGAGCGGGCCAGCGCGGCCAGGACCTGCGGGTCCACCCGCGCGGCGGTGGAGGTGTCCACGTGCGTCGCGAACAAGGCCTTGACGCGGCGGCCGGAGCGCTCGACGTCGTCGAACGCACCCTCCGCGCGGCTGACGTGGGGCACGTCGCCGGGCACGACGCTCAGGTCCACGACCTCCGCCCCGGCGCGACTCAGCATCTCGACCATGCGGTCGGAGAAGTAGCCGGTGTTGACGACGATCACGACGTCGCCCGGCTCGACGAGGTTGGCGACCGTCATCTCCATGGCGGTCGTCCCCGACCCGGGCACGATGAACGGCTGCGCGGAGGCGGACGACTTCCACACGCGCCGCATCCCCTCGAGCGAGACGCCGAACGCCTCGATGAGGCGCGGCTCGAGGTGTCCCGGCGGCGGCGCCCCGAAGGACGCGCGCACGGCGGGCGAGACCTCGATCGGCCCGGGGATCATCAGCAGGGGCTTGAGGGAGCTCACGCGCCGGTCGCGGTGGGGCCGGTCTTGGGACCCCGGAGAAAGCGCAGCATGCGCCGCACGCCGAAGAACAGCCCCCAGACCACGACGGCGAAGGCGAGCAGCGGCAGCGCGATCGCCAGGATCGCGAGCAGCACCGACCCGGCGAGCTCCGCCGTGGACACCACGGGATTGGCGAGCCCGCCCGTGGTGAGCAGCGACACCTTCCGCGTCCCGACCGTCACGGCCTGAACGGTCGCCGCGATCCCGCCCCCGGCGATGAGCGCGAGCGTCCACTTGAGCATCGGATCGAGACCCGTGACCACGGAAGCGGTCATGACGACCCCGGCGACGACCGCGGAGGGCGTGGCCAGGACGTCGAGCACGTGGTCGAGCCAGGGCACGTAGTAGGCGCCGACCTCGAGGACGGTGGCGACTGCGAAGAGGACGAGGGCCGGGGTCGTCTCCATCCAGGCGAACGAATCGCCGAGGGTCAGGTGCCCGGTGCGCGACGCGATTCCGACGAGCAGGAACGGGACGAAGATGCGGAACCCGCATGCCGCCGAGAGGCCGACGCCGAGCACGACGGAAAGGAGGGTTTCCACGTCGTTACTCTACACTCGGGATGCCGTGGAGATGCCCCTTCCGCCGTCCCGCGTTCTGACCCGCGCCTGGGAGCGGGCCGCCTACGCGGCGGACGCGAGCTTCTACACGCTGACGCCCCGCGCGGTCGTGCGGCCGGTGGACACGCGCGAGGTCGCCGCGTTGTTCGCGTGGAGCCGGGCGAGTCGTATCCCGCTGACTTTTCGCGCCGCCGGCACGTCGCTGTCGGGCCAGGCGGTGACCGACGGCGTGCTCGTGGACGTGTCGCGTCACTGGCGGACCCTCGAGGTGCTCGACCGGGGGCGGCGGGTGCGCGTCGGCCCGGGGGTCGTCGGCGGCTTCGTCAACGCGCACCTCGCGCGCCACGGCAGGAAGCTGGGACCCGACCCGGCTTCGATCGGGGCGTGCATGATCGGCGGGATCGTCGCGAACAACTCGTCGGGGATGTGCTGCGGCACCGAGCAGAACGCGTATCGCACGCTCGAGGCGCTGCGCTTCGTCCTCCCCTCCGGCACCGAGATCGACACCGCGGAGCGCGGCGCGGAGGAGCGGCTCGCGGAAAGCGAGCCCGCGATCGCGCGGGGACTCTCCGAGCTCAAGGCGCGCATCGAATCCGACCCGCGCTTGGTCGCGCGCATCCGCAGCAAGTACGCGATCAAGAACACAATGGGCTACTCGCTCAACGCGTTCCTGGACTTCCAGACGCCGCTGTCGATCCTGTGGCATCTCCTCGTCGGGTCGGAGGGAACACTTGCGTTCACCGCGGAGGCGGTGTTCGGCACCGTGCCCGACTTGCCCGCGAAATCCACCGGCCTCCTCGTCTTCGACGACGTCCCGCGCGCGTGCGAGGCGATCGAGCCGCTTGCCGCGGCCGGTGCCCGGGCGGTCGAGCTGATGGACCGCGCGTCGCTGCGGTCGGTGGAGGGTCGCCCGGGGACCCCCGCGTTCTTCACGACGCTCCCGGGTGACGCCGCCGTGCTGCTCGTGGAATACCAGGCGGAGGGCGAGGAGCCGCTCGCGGCCTTCGAGGAGTCGCACCGGCGCGAGACCGCCGGCCTTCCCCTTCGCTTCGCGACCGAGTTCACGCGCGATCCCGCGCGCCAAGCCGAGCTGTGGGCGGCGCGGCGCGGCCTGACGGCCACGATCGGCGCGATGCGCCCGCGCGGCACGAGCATGATCTTCGAGGACGTGTGCTTCCCCGCGCGCCACCTCGCGGCGGGGGTGGTCGAGCTGCAGGGGCTGTTCGCCAAGCACGACTACCCCGACGCGATCGTCTTCGGGCACGCGAAGGACGGGAACGTCCACTTCCTGCTGAGCCAGTCCTTCCACGACGCGCGGGCGATCGCACAGTACGAAGGCTTCACGACGGACCTGGTCGATCTCGTCGTGGCGCGGTACGACGGCGCCCTCAAGGCCGAGCACGGCACCGGGCGCAACATGGCGCCGTTCGTCGAGATGGAGTGGGGACCCGAGCTCTACGACGTCATGCGCCGGGTCAAGGCCCTCATCGATCCCGACGGGATCCTGAGCCCCGGGGTGATCCTCAACGACGACCGCCGCATCCACCTCAAGAACTTGAAGGCGCTTCCCGATGTCGAGGACGCGATCGACCGGTGCATCGAGTGCGGATTCTGCGAGTCGAGATGTCCCAGCCGCGACCTGACGACGACGCCGCGGCAGCGGATCGTGCTGCGCCGCGAGCAGGCGCGGCTGCGCGCACGCGGAGACCACGCGGGGCTCGCGGCGCTCGAGGAGGGCCTGCTCTACGCGTCGTACGAGACGTGCGCGACGGACGGCCTGTGCGCCACGGCCTGCCCCGTCGAGATCGACACGGGCGCCTTCGTGAAGCAGATGCGGGAGCAGGGGCACGGGTCCATCGCCCGGGCTGCCGCGAAGCTCGCCGCGCGTCACTTCGGGGCGGTCGAGGGATTGACGCGGGCGGCGCTGGCGCTTCCGAGACCGGCCCGATACCGCGACCTGCCGGGGCCCGCGCGCGCGCTTCCTCGGCTCGATGCAGCCGAGGCCGACGCGGTCTACGTGCCGAGCTGCATCACACGCGTTCTCGGCGCCGACGGGCTGCCGGAGGCAATCGCGACGGTCGCGAAGCGCGCGGGGATCCGCCTTCGCATCCCGCGTAACGTCGCCGGCACGTGCTGCGGCATGCCGTTCTCGTCGAAGGGATTCCACGAGGCCCACGACGAGGCGCAGGCGCGGCTGGTCGAGCGGATGCGCGCCTGGTCCGAGGGCGGGCGCCTGCCCGTCGTGATCGACACGAGCCCTTGCGCGTGGAGTCTCGGGCCCGCCCGCGTGCTCGACGGCATCGCCTTCGCGCACGACGTCGTGCTGCCGCGCCTTCCGATCGTGCGTCGCGTTGCCAGGCTCGCCGTCCACCCGGTGTGCTCGGCCGTGAAGCTCGGCCTCGCTCCAAAGCTTGTCGCGGTCGCCCGGGCCTGCGCGGACGATGTGGTCGTCCCGCTCGCCGGCGGCTGCTGCGGGTTCGCCGGGGATCGCGGCTTCACCCATCCGGAGCTGACCGCGGCGGCGACGCGCGCCGAGGCGGCGGAGCTCGCGGCAGCCGCCCCGTGCGACCTCTACGTCTCCTCGAGCCGTACGTGCGAGCTGGGCCTGGCACGGGCGACGGGCAAGCGCTGGGTCTCCTATTGGAACCTTCTCGAGGAGGTGAGCCGGGCATGACGCCACCTGTCGCCGACCCCTTTGCGGATCTTTCCGAGCTTCCCCGCCTCGCGACCCGGCGCCTCGTGCTTCGCGGGATCGTCCGCACGGATGCGCCGGCGCTGTTCGACGTCTTCTCCGATCCGCAGGTCATGCGGTACTGGTCGCGCCCTCCGATGGCCTCGCTCCAAGAGGCGGAAGCGCTTTTCGAGGAGATCGACGCGCACTGGCGGGCGCGCACGTTGTTCCAGTGGGCGATCGTCGAGTCCGGAGCGGTCGTGGGGACCTGCACGCTCTATCAGTGGAACCGGACGCACGCGCGGGCGGAGCTGGGCTACGCGCTCCGCCGGGACCGATGGGGGCAAGGGCTGGCCACCGAGGCGGTCGCCGCGGTGCTCGGCTTCGCTTTCGAGCGTATGGGCCTCCATCGGGTCGGCGCCGACAGCGATCCCCGCAACGCCGCCTCCGCCCGGGTTCTCGAGAGGCTCGGCTTCGTGCCGGAAGGGCGCCAGCGCGAGACCTACCACCACCTCGGAGAGTGGGCCGACAGCGCGCTGTGGGGGCTCCTCGCCGGAGACTGGAAAAGGGGCGGATATACTCCGAAGACCATGGGCGAACGAAAGGCTCACACGATTCTCCCCGCCCGCCTGCGTCCCGGCGTCCGGCTCGAGGACGTCCCGGGACCTAAGGCGAGCGATCTCGCCACGGCCGGCGGCGAGGGCGCAACCCGGACGATCCGGGGCAAGGCGCTGATCTTCTGGGATCCGAAGCGGCCGGGCAAGAAGCGCGACGCCATCGACACGGACCAGATCACGCCCGCGGTCGATTGCGTCTCGGAGAGCCTCGACACGCTCGACGAGCGATGGAAGGCGGGCTCCTTCCGCTTTCTCATGCCCGACTTCCGGGAGCGCGTGCACCGGGGCGAGACGTTCGTGATCGCGGGCGAGCGGTTCGCGATCGGCTCGTCGCGGGAGATGAGCCCCGCGGGGTTGAAGGGGGTCGCCGAAGAGGCGGGCCTCGAGATGGTCGTCATCTGCTCCCACAACATGGGAGACATCT
>Ga0137451_1000044_pt1 | contig 40633 bp, 38 predicted proteins | sample EasRivERMGT500_2_FD_102336 | JGI IMG/M metagenome (GOLD analysis project Ga0137451, IMG submission 102336) | Soil microbial communities from meander-bound floodplain in the East River, Colorado, USA - East River MetaG ERMGT500_2 | ecosystem: Environmental > Terrestrial > Soil > Floodplain ... | reverse complement strand
CAGCGCCCAGGCGAGCGGCCCCCACTCCGGGCCGAGCCAGGCAATCCAGAGATTCGCCCAGATGTCGAACACCGTGGTCACCAGCGTCATGCGCGCTCCACCGAAACCGGTCCAAACATGGGCCCGAGGCCTGCGGTATGCCGGTGCGCAGCCGCAAGCCGCACACAGCCCTCGGGCAGCCGCCCGTCGATGGCGATTTCAACGACCGCTTCCCCATCGCCCTGACGCACCCGCACCCGCTCGCCCGCCTTGACGCCCAGCTTCTGCGCCAGCGCCGATCCCACCCAGGCGCGCGCGGGCAGCGCGTCGCGGGTTCTTTGCAGCGATGCGGCGCGGCGCACGATCGGATCGCCGAAGTAAATGGGCACGTCGGCGATTCTCTGAAGCTCCTCGCCGCCCCCGGGATCGAGTCTGAGCGCGAGCCCGTTCAGCCGATTGTCGAGTTTGCCCGTAACGGCATCCGCCCTGCAGACCGCGTCGCGTATCGGTTCGGTTGATTCGTATTCGAACCCGGGGAGGCTCATCAGGTTGCCCAGCACGCGAAGCACCTTCCAGGCGGGCCGGGCTTCGCCGAGCGGCTTCACCACGCCGTTGAAGCTCTGCATCCGGCCCTCGCAATTGACAAAGGTGCCCGAGGTCTCGGTAAAGGGCGCAACCGGCAGGAGCACGTCGGCGTAGTCGGCGGCGAAGCTGCGGTAGGAGGCTAGGGCGACGACCAGATCCGCGGCGTCCATCGCCTTTGTCGCCGTGCGCGGATCATGGCAATCGAAGTCGGGTTCCGCGTTGAGAAGCAAATAGGCCCTGCGCGGGAGCTCGATCATGGTCTTCGCGTTCAAACCGCCTTCCGACGGAATGCAGCCTGCAAGGTAGCCGCCGACGCTGTTCGCGGCCTCACCCAGGAATCCGAATCTGGCGCCGAGCAGCCCTGCCAGCTCTTGCGCGAGAAGTTGCAGCTGCGCGGCCCGGGGATGCTGCGCGGCGAGATTGCCGAGAAGAATCGCCGCGTTCCGGCCCGAAGCGAGGCTGCCGGCGATCGCTCTCGCCTCGCTGCCGACGCTCACCGGCGCGAGCGCGGCCGGCGCGGGCTTCTGCCTGGCCTCGGCCACGGCCTTCACCACCTGGGCGAGAGTCCCCACCAGCTCGCTGGGGCTCACGATCGTCTTGTTGGCCACCGGCATGAGCAGATCGTCGTCGGCGCAGTGCAGGACATTGATCTGGGCCCTGCGCTTTGCGGCGTCACGCAGGCGGGAGGCGATCAGCGGATGCTCCTTGCGCAGGAAAGAGCCGACCACGAGCACTCGATCCAATGCCCCGAGATCGGCGACCTTCATTCCGAGCCACGGGGCTCCGGCGCGCTTGCCATCGGCGGAAAAGTCCGACTGCCGCAGGCGGAAATCAACGTTGTCGCTCCCCATGGAGCGCATCAGTTTCGCAAGCAAGGCCATTTCTTCGAGGGTCGAATGAGGACCGGCGAGTCCTCCGATTTCCCAGGGGTCGTACTTGAAGCGGATTTCGGAGAGGATTCTCGCGACATGATCGAGCGCCGCCTGCCAATCGACCTCCCGCCAGCGTCCGTCTTCCTTGAGCATCGGCCGCAGGAGCCGCTCCTCGGAGTTCAGGCCCTCGTAGGAAAAACGGTCGCGGTCGGAGAGCCAGCATTCATTCAGCTCCTCGTTTTCGAACGGCAGCACGCGCATCACGCGGTTCTGCTTGATCTGCACGACGAGGTTCGAGCCGAGGCTGTCGTGGGGACTCACGGACCTGCGCTGCGAAAGCTCCCAGTTGCGCGCCGAGTAGCGGAACGGCTTTGAGGTCAGCGCTCCGACCGGGCACAGGTCGATGACGTTCCCGGAGAGCTCAGAGTCCACGGTCTTGCCGACGAAAGCGAGGATCTCGGCGTTCTCGCCGCGTCCGATCATCCCGAGTTCCATGATGCCGGCGATCTCCTGGCCGAAGCGCACGCAGCGCGTGCAGTGAATGCAGCGCGTCATGTCGGTCGAGATGAGCGGGCCCAGGTTCTTGTTCAGGACCACGCGCTTTTGCTCGGTGTAGCGCGAAGCCCCCTTGCCGTAGCCGACCGCGAGGTCCTGGAGTTGGCATTCGCCGCCCTGGTCGCAGATCGGGCAGTCGAGCGGATGATTGATGAGCAGGAATTCCATCACCCCGTTTTGCGCGTCCCTCGCGTAGTCCGAGCGCGTGAACACCTTCATGCCGTCGCCGACCGGGGTCGCGCAGGCCGGCATCGGCTTGGGCGCCTTCTCGATCTGTACCAGGCACATCCTGCAGTTGGCGGCGATCGAGAGCTTCTTGTGGTAGCAGAAATGCGGGATGTAGATGCCCAGCGCGTTCGCCGCGTCCATCACCGTGGCGCCGTTCTGGATCTCGGTTTCCGTGCCGTCGATCGTGATTTTCACCATGGGTCAGGCGGCCCGTCGCTCCGGGACGCTCGGTGCCGTCGAGTACCCGGGGACCGTTACCATGCAGCGCTTGTGGTCGATGTGATACTGGAACTCGTCGCGGAAGTGCTGGATGAAGCTCTTCACCGGCAGCGCCGCTGCATCGCCGAGCGCGCAGATCGTGCGCCCTGCGATGTTGTCGGCGACGTTGGTCAGAAGATCGAGATCCTCGTTCTTCCCCTTGCCGTGCTCGATCCTGTTCACCATGCGGTACAACCATCCCGTGCCTTCGCGGCAGGGCGTACATTGGCCGCAGGATTCCTCGAAATAGAAGTACGCCAGGCGCTCCAGGGCCTTGACCATGCAGGCCGTATCGTCCATGACGATCACCGCGCCCGACCCCAGCATCGAGCCCGCCTTGGCGATCGAGTCGTAGTCCATGTCGGTCTGCATCATGACGTGCGCCGGCAGCACCGGCATCGAAGACCCGCCGGGGATCACCGCCTTGAGCTTGCCTCCGCCGCCCATCCCGCCCGCCATCTCGAGCAGCTTCGCGAACGGCGTGCCGAGTTTCACCTCATAGTTGCCGGGACGCGCGACGTGGCCCGTCACCGAAAATATCTTGGTGCCGCCGTTGTTGGGCCTGCCCAGCGCAAGGAAGGCATCCGCCCCGTGGTTGACGATCCAGGGTACGGCGGCGAAAGTCTCGGTGTTGTTGATCGTGGTCGGCTTGCCGTACAGCCCGTAGCTCGCGGGAAACGGCGGCTTGAATCGCGGCAAGCCCTTCTTGCCTTCGAGAGACTCGAGCAGCGCGGTCTCCTCGCCGCAGATATATGCGCCGTAGCCGTGGTGGTTGTGAAGCTCAAAAGAAAATCCGCTGCCGAGGATGTCCTTGCCAATGGTCCCCGCGGCGCGCGCCTCGGCCAGGGCTTCCTCGCAGCGCTCGTAGATGTCCCAGATCTCGCCGTGGACGTAGTTGTAGCCCACGCCGGTCCCCATGGCGTAGGCGGCGATCGCCATGCCTTCGATCACGATGTGGGGGTTGTAGCGGAGGATGTCGCGGTCCTTGAAGGTCCCCGGCTCGCCCTCGTCGGAATTGCACACGAGGTACTTCGTGCCCTGAAACTGGCGCGGCATAAAGCTCCACTTGAGGCCGGTGGGAAAACCCGCTCCGCCCCTCCCCCGCAGCGCCGATTTCTTGACTTCGGCGATGAGGTTCTCCGGCTGGACTTTTTCCGCGAGGACTTTCTTGAGCGCCGAGTAGCCGCCGCGCTTGACATAATCGTCGAGCCGCCAGTTGTTGCCGTCGAGGCCGGTGAGAATGATCGCGTCGGAACCGTAATCGAGCATTGGAGTTTTTACGACACGAGGGGACCAGGAGGGAACGGAAGGGCCCCTCCCCCTCCGAGCCCCTCGTGCTCCCCTAAGTTTGTGGCACGACCCTGAGAATCCATTACTTTGCTTCCGCCAGCCACCGGTCGATTTTTTCCGGCGTCATGAAGGACAACATCGTCTTGTTGTTATGCAGCATCACCGGGGCGTCGCCGCAGGCGCCGAAACATTCCCCCTCCTTCAGCGTAAAGCGACCGTCGGCTGTGGTTTCATTCCAGTCGATACCGAGCTTCTTCTTCAGGTGCTCCGCGGCATCCTCCGCCCCCGAAAGCGCGCACGGCAGGTTGGTGCAGATGCACAGCTTGTGCTTGCCGACCGGCCGCACGTCGTACATCGCATAGAACGTCGCCACTTCGTATACAGCGATCGGCGGCATGCCCAGATAGCCGGCCACGAAATCCATGACTTGCGCCGAAAGGTGGCCCGCCTCGTCCTGGGCGACCGTGAGCGCCGCCATCACCGCAGACTGCTTCCGGTCCGCCGGATACTTCGCGACCGCCAGGTCGATTTTTGCAAGAGAGTCCGCGGTCAGCATCAGCGGTCAATATCCCCGAATACAATGTCCAGCGTGCTGATGATCGCCACCGCGTCGGCAAGCATATGCCCCCGCATCATCTCGTCCGCCGCCGAGAGATGCGCGAACGCGGGCGAGCGCAGCTTCATGCGGTACGGCATGTTCGCGCCATCGGAAACGAAATAGACGCCGAACTCACCCTTTGGGTGCTCCACGGCGGCGTAGGCCTCGCCCTCCGGAACGTGGATCCCCTCGGTGAAAAGCTTGAAGTGATGGATCAATTCTTCCATGTCGCTCTTCATCTCCACTCTCGAGGGCGGCGCCACTTTGTGGTTGTCGGTGATCACCGGCCCCGGGTTCTTGCGCAGCCAGTCGATGCACTGTCTGACAATGCGGTTTGATTGCCGCATTTCCTCGATACGCACCAGGTAGCGATCGTAGGTATCGCCGTTCGTACCGACCGCGATGTCGAATTCCATTCGGTCGTACACCTCATAGGGCTGCTTCTTGCGCAAGTCCCATTCGACACCTGAGCCGCGCAGCATCGGTCCGGTAAATCCGAGAGCAAGCGCGCGCTCGGGCGACACCACGCCAATGCCGACGGTGCGCTGCTTCCAGATCCTGTTCTCCGTGAGGAGCGTCTCGTAGTCATCGACGCACTTCGGGAAGCGCTCGGTAAAGTCCTCGATGAAGTCGAGCAGCGAGCCCTGCCGGTTCGCGTTCATTTCGGCGAGCTCCCGGGCATTGCGCGAGCGCTGCGCCAGGTGCTGCGGCATCGAGTCCGGAAGATCGCGATAGACACCGCCTGGCCGGTAGTACGCCGCGTGCATGCGCGCGCCGGAAACCGCCTCGTAGCAGTCGAGCAGATCCTCGCGCTCGCGGAAGCAATACAGGAACACGGTCATCGCACCGAGATCGAGCCCGAGCGCGCCCAGCCCGAAGGTGTGACTGAGGATCCGCGTGATCTCGTCGAACATGACGCGGATGTATTGCGCGCGGATCGGCACCTCGACACCGAGCAGCTTCTCCATCGCCATGACATAGGCGTGCTCGCTGCACATCATCGAGATGTAGTCGAGCCGGTCCATGTACGGCAGCGACTGGATCCAGGTGCGCTGCTCGGCGAGCTTCTCGGTGGCGCGGTGCAGCAGGCCGATGTGCGGGTCGGCGCGCTGCACCACCTCCCCGTCCATCTCGAGCACCAGGCGCAGCACGCCGTGCGCCGCCGGGTGCTGCGGGCCAAAATTGATCGTGTAGTTTCGGATTTCAGCCACGCTGAAACTCCGAAATGGAACGATCCATTTCAGCGCAGGCTGCCTTTCGCGTTGCCCCGAAAGTCAAGCGCGGCTCCGTCGCGCGGCTGGAGCTAGAGTTGATGGTGCAATTGCGGATCTCGGCCACTAGCCGCGCCCCTCGCCATACTTCTCTTCGCGTACGATGCGCGGGACGATCTGGCGCGGCTCGATGGTCACGGGCTGATAGACGACGCGCTTCTGCTCGGGGTCGTAGCGCATCTCGACGTGGCCCGAGATCGGAAAATCCTTGCGAAACGGGTGCCCGACGAATCCGTAGTCGGTGAGAATTCGCCGCAGGTCCGGATGGCCGCTGAACATGATCCCGAAGAGGTCGAACGCCTCGCGCTCGTACCAGTTCACGCTCGGCCAGACTTCGATCAGCGAATCGAGCACGGGGAAGCTGTCGTCCGCGCAGAACACGCGCAGGCGCAAGCGCCAGTTGTGCGCGACCGAAAGCAGCTGCGACACCGCGGCAAAGCGCTCGCCTTCCCAGGGCCGGTCCTTGTAAGTGGAATAATCCACGCCGCAGAGATCCAGCAACTGCTCGAACCTGAGATCCGGGTGATCGCGCAGGGTTCGCGCCGCTTCGACGTAATCGGCGGCCCCGACTTCGAGCGTCATCTCGCCAAGCCGCTCGGAAAGCTTCGCGATCCTAGCGCCGAGGATGCGCCGAAGCGCGTCGTGCAGGCGCTGCAACTTGGGGGTCATCTCGCGATTGTGTTGGTTCGCTTGATCTTGTTCTGCAGCTGGATCAGGCCGTAGAGCAGCGCCTCGGCCGTCGGCGGACAGCCCGGCACGTACACGTCAACCGGCACGATGCGATCGCACCCGCGCACCACCGAGTAGGAATAGTGATAGTAGCCGCCGCCGTTTGCGCACGAACCCATCGAAATCACCCAGCGCGGCTCGGCCATCTGGTCGTACACCTTCCTGAGAGCCGGCGCCATCTTGTTGCACAAGGTGCCCGCGACGATCATCACATCGGCCTGGCGCGGACTCGGACGAAACACGATGCCAAAACGGTCAAGGTCGTAGCGCGACGCGCCAGCGTGCATCATCTCGATCGCGCAGCATGCGAGACCGAACGTCATCGGCCAAAGCGACCCGGTGCGCGTCCAGTTGATCAGCTTGTCCGCCGTGGTGGTGACAAAACCCTCCTGCAGGACGCCTTCAATGCTCATGGCTCACCTTCTTCAGCCTCACCCATCGGTGGGAACCTGAATTCCGCGCGTAAAAATGAAAACCGGCCCGATTCGATGTCCACACCGGACCGCAAGTATGCGTCTTACGACCCGCTTCGATGCCGTCAAATTTTACTGCCATCAGACGGATACGGTCAAACCGGAAACAGCGGCGGGCACGTGCTCGTGCCTCTGTGCCGCTCGCGAAATTTCGCACTCGGGAAGCCTACGGTCATTTCCGCTCATGGCGATACACTGCATCGGCGATTTCGCTTGCCAAACGCGTTGTGACCTCGTTCATGACGCGGTACAGGCTCCGTGCCAAGCGCTCGCGCACCGGCTCGAGCAGCGCAGGTAACCGCACCGAATGGCTGAGCGCCAGCGACTCCTGGACGTAGAGCTCCAAGACCTTGAGCAGGCATTGCTCCAATTCCACCTTCCCAAATGCGTCACGCAACCTGCCTCCGGCCCGCCACTCTCGCAGTATCCGATACGCGAGATCGAGAACACGCTCGATGCGCTGCAGCCGCAGCGGCGCGATGCGATCATAGGGGATCCGGATGCGTACGGGGAAATGGTCGATGTACCGGAGAAAGTCGCGATCGATTTCCTGCGTGGTTTCGAAAAGCTGCTGCGCCGTGTCCGGCCCCGGCCGCTCGCCGACGGCGAGCGCCTCGCCCGCGCGCCGGATGGCGAGCGCGTCCTTGCGCACCTCCTTGGCGACATTCGCGGCTAGAAACGGCGCGAGGTGCGGCAGCGCGATGCGCAGTGGCAGTGGCAGCGCCGCCCGCAGCTTTTCCGTGGTGCGCAGGCTGAAGGCCTCCAGCATGCGGCGGTCGAGTTCCGTGAGGACCGCCAGCCGCTCCATTCCAAGATGCGGTTCAGCCCGGAGCCCGCTTGACCGCGCGGTGAAAGCCGAGCATGCCGGCGAAGATGGTCTCCGACGCGACGTCCCGGAAACCCAGATCCTCCAGCACGTCGCAGAGCTCCTCGGCCGAGTAGAACATCTTCAGGGCGTTGATGAAGTACTTCTTGCAGTTCAGTGCCGTCTGCCCGCTTTGGAACACGAATCCCGTGAACCAGAGGCAGAAGCGCAAATAGGCGTGGTAGAGGATTTCGACCCTTCGATCCCCCGGCCGCAGCATGTCGGAGTGGTAGAAGCGGCCGCCGGGCTTGAGCACGCGGTAGATCTCGGCGAAGACGCGCCTGACGCGGAGGTGTCGCGAGGCGAACTGGAGTGTGACCACGTCGAAATGGTTATCCGGGAACGGGAGCATATGCACGTCGTCTATCACGCTGTGAATGTGCAAGCCGCGCGTCGCGGCGCGCCGCCGCCCGACCTCCTGCATCTCCGCGCTGCGGTCGATAGCGTGCACCTCGAGCGTCGGCTCGCGTTCGAGGAGCGCAATGCCGATAGCGTTGGTGCCCGCGCATACGTCGAGCACGCGCTCGCGCGGCCGAATGTCCACCGTCGCCATGAATCTACGCAGGAACCAGCCCCAAAGACCGAGACTCGCCACGTAGTTCGCCCGGTCGTAGTAAGGTGCGACGTCGGCGAACACTTCGTTCAGCTCTTCCGTCCAGACGACGTTGAATTGATCTTCGCGCGCGATCTCGCGTGTGGCAATGGGTGGCGGATTCATGCCCGGCAACCTCCCTTGCAATGGGGACACCGGTCAAGTTTAGGCAGCGGAGACATCTTGTCAATTGTCTACAGCCGCATCAGGAAAACCGCGGAGGCTATGGTTCCCATGAGCGCCGCAACATAGAGGAGGGCAGCCACGAGCGTATCGGCGCGAATGCCCAGGTCATAACAGGTGATACGCAGGCGGTGGGCCGTGCTCCAAAGCGACAGGAACACGACCCCGACGATAACGAGCTTGACGATCCCGTGCCCGGCAAAAACGCGCAGCCGCTCGTACGCGAGCAGCTCCGGCGGATGGCCCAGCGCCGCGAGCAGAGTCACCAGAATCAGGACTGGGGTCAGAAACGCGGTAAGTGTCCCGCCCGCGGCAAAAGGCCCCCACACGATCGGCTTGTTCGATTTCGCCATGATCAGAACACTCCCGCGAGATAGAGGACGGCAAGCGACAGAACCGCCCACGCGGCGTAATGAGCACCGGAGATCACGCCGTCCGGCACGAACGCTTCCCCGACCTGCACCGGCAGCGCCTTCGGCGTCAGGTTGAACCAGGTGGCGCTGTGGTACATCGCGAAGCCGAGCGCGACCAGGTGAAACACGATGCTCGCCGGGCTCCTGAGGCCTTCGATGAACGCTTCGTAGGCCGCGCGGCCTTCCGACAGGCTCTTCAGCCCGGCAACCAGCAGCAGCGTATAGCCGCCGATGAACAGGCAGCTGCACTCGCGGGCCATGTAGCGCAGGTAGCGCGGGTGCCGGAAGATCCAGCGCCACGTCTCCCCGCGGACGTACGGCTTGCGGTTCACTTCTTCAGCCATGGCATCAGGTGCTCCTTGTACCAGTCCACCGTGCTCTTAATCTTCACCTGCTGCAGCGCCGCTGCCGGATCGACGTGCTCGGGACAGACTTCGGAGCAGGCGCCGGTGAAAGAGCAATCCCATACGCCCTCGGTGGCGGCGATCTCTTCCTGGCGCTGGTCGCGGCCGCCGTCGCGCGAATCCTGGTTGTAGCGGTGTGCGAGCGAGATTGCCGCCGGGCCGATGAATTTCGGGATTAGCCCGTACTCCGGGCATGCGGCGTAGCACAGCATGCAATTGATGCACAGCGTGAACTGCTTGTATTTCTTCAGCTCCGCCGGCGTCTGGAGGTACTCGCCCGCGCTGACCGGCTTTTCCTGCTTCGGGATGAGGTAAGGCTTCACCCGCTTCAGTTTTTCCATGAAATCGTCGATCACCGTCACCAGGTCGCGCTCGACCGGGAAGTGCGCGAGCGGCTCGACGCGGACCACCCCCTCGTAATCGCGCAGGAACGACTTGCAGGCGAGCTTCGGCTCGCCGTTGACCATCATGCCGCAGCTGCCGCACACCGCCATGTGGCAGGACCAGCGGTAGCTGAGTGTGGGGTCGACGCTTTCCTTGACGTGGTTGAGCGCATCCAGAACGACCCATTCCTCCGGGCAGGTGACCGAGTAGCGCTGGAAATGCGGCTCGCGGTCCACCTCCGGGTTGTAGCGCAGCACCTCCAGCTCGACCCGGCGCTCGCTCATTCGTGGCCCCCCGAATAATCGCGCACGCCGGGCTGCGACTTGGTGATAACCACGTCGCGAAAGTCGATGCGCGGCGGCTCGCTCGGGTGATGGCGGGCGAGCGAATGGCGCAGGAAGTTCTTATCGTCACGCTCGGCGAAGTCGAGGCGCTGGTGCGCGCCGCGAGATTCCTTTCGCGCCAGGGCGCTCTGCACTACGGCTTCTGCGCAATCAAGCATAGAGCCGAGCTCCAGGGCCTGCAAGAGATCGGTGTTGTACACGTTGGTCTTGTCGTGCAGCTCGAGCGCCTTGTAGCGCTTGCGCAATTCGGCCAGCTTGGCGCAGGCCGCGACGAGGCCTTCGCCGCTGCGGTAAATGCCCGCATGCTCTTCCATCGTCTTCATCATCTCCTTGCGCAGTCCCGCGACGGTCTCCGTGCCGCCGCTCCTTTGCATCAGTTCACGGACGCGCGCCTGCGCCGCCCCTGCCTTGGCGGCCAGCGCGGCTTCGCCGGCCAGGCGCGCACCGGACTGCAGGTACTCGATCGCGCTGAGCGCCGCGCGTCGCCCGAACACAAGCAGTTCGGTGAGCGAGTTCGAGCCGAGACGATTGGCGCCGTTGATGCTCACACAGGCGCATTCGCCCGCAGCATAGAGCCCCGGAAGCGTCGTCGCCGCCTTGATGTCGGTGTCGATGCCGCCCATCATATAGTGCACCACCGGGCGCACCGGTACCGGATCCTTCACCGGGTCGACGCCCATGTAGCTGATCGACATGTCGCGCACCAGCGGCAGGCGCTCGTCGATCTTCTTCTCGCCCAGGTGGCGCAGGTCGAGCAGCATGGCGTCGCCCCACTGCGTCGACACCATGTTGCCCTTCTTCTGCTCCTGCCAGAACGCCTGGCTGACGCGGTCGCGCGGCCCGAGCTCCATCGTCTTGAGCACCAGCTTGCCGAGCGGCGTTTCCGGCCCCATGCCGTAATCTTGGAGAAAGCGCCGGCCGTGCTTGTTGAGCAGCACGCCGCCCTCGCCGCGGCAGGCCTCGGTGAGCAGCGTGCCGGTACTCGGCAATCCTGTCGGGTGGTATTGCACGAACTCCATGTCCTTCAGCGGCACGCCAGCGCGGTACGCGAGAGCCATGCCGTCGCCCGTCTTGATCGCGCCGTTCGTGGTGAACGGGAACATGCGCCCGGCGCCGCCGCCGGCGATGATCACCGCGCGTGCGTTGAAGCACCGCATCTGGCCGCTGCGCATTTCGATGGCGGTGAGGCCCCGACAGCGGCCGTCGTCGACGAGAAGTTCGCTGACGTAGTACTCGTCGAACCGCTGAATCGACGGATACTTGAGAGACGTCTGGAACAGAGTATGCAGGATATGGAAGCCCGACTTGTCCGCGGCAAACCAGGTGCGCTGTTTGATCATGCCACCGAATGGCCGTACCGCGACCGAGCCGTCGGCTTCGCGGCTCCAGGGACAGCCCCAGTGCTCAAGCTGTATCAGTTCCTTCGGCGCCTCGCGGATAAAGTAATCGACGGCGTCCTGATCGCAGAGCCAGTCGCCGCCACCAACCGTATCGTTGAAATGATGGTCGAGGCTGTCGTCGGATTTTATGACTCCCGCGGCGCCCCCTTCCGCCGCGCAGGTGTGACTGCGCATCGGGTAGACCTTGGAGGTGAGCGCGATGCGAAGCTTCGGATCGGCTTCCGCGAGAGCGATGGCGGCGCGCAGTCCCGCGCCGCCCGCCCCGATGATCGCTACGTCAGTGTGAACCGCTTCCATCACCCCATCGCCGCCTGAGCGCACATCGAACTGTGCATGTGCCCATCATGCGCCGGGCGTGCTTGCTGCGGTTGATTTGGATCAAGTAGGCTCGCCGGCTCTCGTGGCCTTGGAATGCTACTCCCACTCGAGGGCGCCCTTCATCCATTCGTAGACGAAGCCGACGACAAGGATCGCAAGGAAAATCATCATCGACCAGAACCCAAACGCCCCGATCTCGTTCAACGTCACCGCCCATGGAAAGAGAAACGCGATTTCAAGGTCGAAAAGGATGAACAGGATCGCAACGAGGTAGTAACGCACGTCGAATTTCATTCGCGCGTCCTCGAAGGCCTCGAATCCGCACTCGTATGGGGACAGCTTTTCGCTGTCGGGGCGATGCGGCGCGAGCACCGCACCGGCTGCAACCATGATGCCGCCGAAAACAAGCGCAATGAGGATGAACAACAGGATCGGGAAGTAGTTCTCGAGCACGGGCTAACCCCGGACCTGAGAGTGGGACGCCGTACCGGTGGCTCGCGCTCGCACGTTCGCTCTCACAGAAGACCTTACCCTCTTAGAGTGCAGGACTTGGGCCGGAAGCTTTCCGCTTTCGATCCAAGTCCCCTTTGTCTGGTGCCGACGGAGAGACTCGAACTCTCACAGCTTTCGCCACCGCCCCCTCAAGACGGCGTGTCTACCAATTTCACCACGTCGGCAAGATGGGCTTTGCGCGTCGCCGCGTCGGAAACGAGCCCAGCCTCAAAGCGGAAGATTTTACTACTTCGGCACCTCGTTTGCCTTGGACTTCGCCGCATCGTCCGACTTCGCCGCATCGGGCGCCGCCTGAGGCGCGGGGCTCTGCCGCTCGAGCTCGCGCTGTTCCTTGACCGTGTCCATCACGCCTCCGCCCGCGCGCGGTTTGTTCGTGACGAGATAGGCGAGCGCGAAGGTCGTGATGAAGAAAATGACCGCCAGGACCGCCGTCGTTCGCGAAAGGAAATTGGCTGAGCCGGTCGCGCCGAAGAGACTCCCCGAGGAGCCGCCTCCAAAAGCCGCCCCCACGTCCGCCCCCTTGCCGTGCTGAAGCAAGACGAGGCCGATGATGCAGAGCGCGACGATGACGTCGACGATAAGTATCAGCGTGACCCACATGTCCATATTGGTTTCCCTTCAGATCTACCGTTACATGCGCGCCGCGGCGCAGATTGCGATGAAATCATCGGCGACGAGCGACGCACCGCCGATCAACCCGCCGTCCACGTCCGGCATCGCAAACAGCTCTTTGGCATTGCCGGGCTTGACGCTGCCTCCGTACATGATCGTCACGCGCTGCGCCAATCCCTTGTCGCGCGCCGCAAGCTGCGCGCGGATGAATGCATGCACGTCCTGGGCCTGCTGCGGCGTCGCGTTTCTTCCGGTGCCGATCGCCCAGACCGGTTCGTAGGCGAGCACCGCGTTTCCCAGAGCCGCGACTCCCGCCCCGGCGAGGACCGCGTCGAGCTGACGCCCCACCACATTCTCTGTTTCACCGCGCTCGTGCTCTTCCAGCGTTTCGCCCACGCACAGAATCGGCGTCAAACCGGAACGCTGGGCCGCAATGAACTTCGCGGCCACTTTGCTATCGTCTTCTCCATACAGGCTGCGCCGTTCCGAATGGCCGACGATCGCGAAGCGGCAGCCGAACTCCTTCAACATCGCCCCCGACACCTCGCCCGTATAGGCGCCGGCGTCGTGTTCCGAAACGTCTTGCGCACCCCACGCCACCTGGCTTCCCGAGAGCGCCGATGAGACTTGCGCAAGATACGGAAACGGTGCGCAGACGGCATAACCCAGATCTTCGGAGTGCTTCAACGCAACTTTCAACGCGTCGAGCAAGTGCGCATTCGTGGCGAGGCTGCCATGCATCTTCCAGTTGCCTGCTACAAGCCTCGCACGCATTGAATTTGGAGCGGCCAAAGCGGTCAATTCTACTTCTGGACCGCCGTGAGGGTCAACCGAAAACGCCGGGAATTCAGGATCTTGCTCGTGCTGAACAGCGAGACGCTACGCCGCCTCCCGCACGGTGTCGGCGATCATCTTTGCCAACCGCCGCACTTCCGCGTCGTCCTTGCCTTCCACCATGACGCGCAACACCGGCTCGGTGCCCGACGGGCGCAGCAGCACCCGCCCGTTTGTCCCGAGCGCGCGCTCCGCGTCGCTCTTCGCTTTCATAATCGCCGGCTGCTTCTGCCAATCGAAACCCTTCGCGACGCGCACGTTGACCAGTTCCTGCGGGTAAAGCACGAGTCCCCGGCACAGCTCCCCGAGCGTCGTCGCGCTCCCTCGCAGCGCCGACAGAACCTGCAAAGCCGAGACGATGCCGTCGCCGGTCGTGTGCTTGTCAAGGCAGATAATGTGCCCTGAGTTCTCTCCCCCGAGCTGCCAGTTCTTTTCCTGGAGCATTTCGATCACGTAGCGGTCACCGACCTTGGCGCGCGCGAAGGAGACGCCCATCTTTTCCAGCGCGTGCTCCAGCGCGAGATTGGTCATCAGCGTGCCGGCGACCCCTTTCAGACCGCCGTCTTTTGAGCGTTCGCGCGCAATGACAAACAGCAGCTCGTCGCCGTCGTAGAGCCTGCCCTCCCCGTCGGCCATGAGCACGCGGTCGCCGTCCCCGTCGAGCGCGATGCCTATATCCGCCTTGTGCTCTGCGATCGCCTCGAGCAGCGCCTGCGGGTGAACGGTTCCCGCCCCATCGTTGATGTTGAATCCGTCGGGATCCGCTCCTATCGTCTCGACGTCGGCGCCCAGCTCGTGGAACACGTGGGGTGCGACGTGATAGGTCGCGCCGTGAGCGCAGTCGATCACGATCTTCATTCCGCGAAGATCGAGGGCGGAGGGAAACGTGCTCTTGCAGAACTCGATGTAACGGCCGCGGGCGTCTTCGACGCGGCGCGCTTTTCCGAGGCCGGCCGAATCCTTGCATTGGATCGGGCGATCCAACCGGGTCTCGATATCGGTCTCCACGGCGTCGGGAAGCTTGCTGCCTTCCGCGGAGAAAAATTTGATGCCGTTGTCCTGATGCGGATTGTGCGAGGCGCTGATCACGACGCCGGCTTGCAGCCGCAGCGCCCGCGTCAGGTAGGCGACCGCGGGAGTCGGCAGCGGGCCGGTCAGCATCACATCGACTCCGGCTGCGGCGAAGCCGGCTTCAAGAGCGGCTTCGAGCATGTAGCCCGAAACGCGCGTGTCCTTGCCGATCAGGACTGCCGGATGCTCGCCCTTGGGCATGGTCGATCGCCGCACCAGCACTTCGCCCGCGGCGAAACCGAGCCGCATGACGAATTCAGGCGTGATGGGCGTCTCGCCGACCTTGCCGCGCACGCCGTCGGTTCCAAAATATTTTCTGCTCATTGCTCAGCTCGATCTCCATCCGTCGCCGCGAGCACCGCGAGCGCATCGCGAGTGGCGGCGACGTCATGGACTCGAAGGATTCTAGCTCCGTGTTGTGCCGCCAGCAAAGCCGCCGCGATGCTCGCCGCCAACCGTTCAGCGGCGCCGCGGCCGGTGACGGCGCCCAGCGTCGACTTTCGCGACCAGCCCGCCATCACGGGCAAGCCGATCTCGGCAAATCGCCCGAGATTGCGCAGCAGCTCGAAGTTGTGCGCGACGGTCTTGCCAAAACCGAAGCCGGGGTCGATGACGATGCGCTCGCGCGCGATTCCGCTCGCCTCGGCCGCAGCAACGCGCTCGGAAAGAAACGCCTTGACCTCGGCGACCACGTCGCCGTAACGCGGCTCGCGCTGCATCGTGCGCGGCTCGCCTTGCATGTGCATGAGACATACCCCTGCGTCGGAGGCGGAGACCGTCTCGAGTGCGCCGGGCGAACGCAGGGCCCCGACGTCATTGATCATCGCCACGCCCTCGCCGATCACGGCGCGCATGACTTCGGGTTTTACCGTATCGACCGAAATGGGTATCGGAAGATCGCGAAGCCCCTCGATCACCGGCATGAGCCGCGACAGTTCCTGATCGACGGAAACGCTCTCAGCTCCCGGGCGGCTCGACTCCGCGCCGATATCGATCAAGTCCGCTCCTTCATCCACAAGCCGTCGCGCATGCGCGATCGCGACCCCGGACTCGAGGCTGTGCCCGCCATCGGAAAACGAGTCAGGAGTCACATTGACCACGCCCATGATGAGCGGGCGTCCCAGTTCCAGAGTGAAGCGGCCGCAGCGAAGGACCGGGGACCCGGAGCCCGGAGCCTGGGTGGAGACCTTCAACGGGGCAGCGCGGGGCCGGTCGTGATGGAGCGTGTCGCTCCGGATTCCCGACTCCCGACTCCCGGCTTTAGACTGCCGTGACTACGCGACCGGCGCGGGCGCCGTCGCGCCGGGCGGCCCCGGTTGAGGCGGCGACTGCGGCGCCTGCGCCGGCTTGGGCGGACGCGGCGGCCGGCCGTCGGCGATGTCCTGTATCTGCTCGGCGTCGATCGTCTCCCACTCGAGCAGCGCCTTCGCCATCGCTTCGACCTTGTCGCGGTTGTCGAGGATGAGTTTCCTGGCCAGCGCGTACTGCTGATCGATGATCCTCTTGATCTCGGCATCCACCTTCTGCATCGTCACTTCGGACACGTTCTTGTGCGTGGTGATCGAGCGCCCGAGGAACACCTCGCCCTCGTTCTCTCCGTACACCATCGGCCCCATGGCGTCCGACATGCCCCACTGGGTCACCATGCTGCGGGCGATGGCGGTGGCGCGCTCGAAATCGTTCGAGGCCCCGGTGGTCATCTGGTGCATGAAAATTTCTTCGGCGATGCGCCCGCCAAACAGCACCGCAATCGTCGAGAGCAGCCGATCCCTGTCCATGCTGTAACGATCCTGCTCGGGGAGCTGCAGGGTGACGCCCAGCGCCCGTCCCCGCGGAATAATGGTGACCTTGTGCACGGGGTCGGTCTTGGGCAGCAGCTTCGCAACTATCGCGTGACCGGACTCGTGGTAGGCGGTGTTTCTTTTTTCCTCCTCGGGCATGACCATCGAGCGGCGCTCCGCCCCCATGATGATCTTGTCCTTAGCGCGCTCGAAGTCCTCCATGTCCACCAGGCGCTTGTTCTTGCGCGCGGCGAACAGGGCCGCCTCGTTCACGAGGTTCGCGAGATCGGCGCCCGACATGCCGGGCGTTCCGCGAGCGATGATGTCCGCCTTGACGTCAGGCGCCATCGGCACCTTGCGCATGTGTACGAGCAGGATCTGCTCGCGGCCGCGGATGTCGGGCAGCGGCACGACCACCTGGCGGTCGAAGCGCCCGGGGCGCAGCAGCGCCGGGTCGAGGACGTCGGGCCGGTTGGTCGCGGCGATGACGATGACGCCGGTCGTGCCCTCGAATCCGTCCATTTCGACCAGCAGCTGGTTGAGCGTCTGTTCGCGCTCGTCGTTGCCGCCGCCCAGGCCCGCGCCGCGCTGGCGGCCTACCGCGTCGATTTCGTCGATGAACACGATGCACGGGGCATGCTTCTTGGCTTGATCGAACATGTCGCGCACGCGCGCCGCGCCGACGCCGACGAACATCTCCACGAAATCCGAGCCGGAAATGGAGAAGAACGGAACCTTGGCCTCGCCCGCGATCGCCCGCGCCAGCAGCGTTTTCCCCGTGCCGGGGTTGCCCACCATCAACACACCCTTGGGAATGCGGCCGCCGAGCTTCTGAAACTTGGTGGGATCGCGCAGAAAATCGACCAGCTCGGCGACTTCCTCCTTGGCTTCTTCGCAACCGGCGACATCGGCAAAGGTCGCGCTGTTATTCGACTCGTCGATCATCCTCGCGCGGGATTTCCCGAAGGAGAACGCGCCGCCGCGGCCGCCGCCCTGCATCTGGCGCATGAAGAAGATCCACACGCCGATCAGAAGCAGCATCGGGAACCAGGAGACGAAGATGTTCATGAGGAGCGAGGGCTCGTCTTCGGGCTTTGCTTCGATCTTGACGCCGTATTTCAGCAGGTCGGAGACGAGCCAGATATCGCCCGGTGAGTAGCTGGTGACGCGCTTGCCTTCCATGGTCGTCGCTTTCAGCACCCGGCCTTCGATCAGCACCTTGGCGATGCGGCCCGCCTTCACCTCTTCGATGAATTGCGAATACTCCATCGGCGCCTGAGCCGACTGGCGCGTGCTGAATTGGTTGAACACGGTCATCAGCACCAGGCCGATGACGAGCCAGATAACGAGGTTCTTGAAGAGGTTATTCAAAGCGCTTCCTTTGCCTTAACGACTGCGTGCCGCTCATTCTATGCTCAAGCACAGGTACGGACCAGTGCCGCGGGAAGATTCATGATGCTTTTCACTCACTCCTCACCTTCAGCCTTTTCCCCAACAGATACATCTCGCTGGAGCGCTCGCGCGACGCTCCGGGCTTGCGCGATGCGACTGTAACAAAGGCCCCGCGCATCGCGGCAAGGAACTCCGGGTAGCCGGCCCCCTGAAATGCCTTCACCAGAAATGCGCCTTGCGGTTTCAGGTGGACTTCGGCGAATTCGAGCGCCGCTTCGCACAAATCCATGCTGCGGGCCTGGTCTGTCGCGCTCACGCCCGATAGGTTGGGGGCGAGGTCGGAAACCACAAGGTCGAGGGCTCGCCCGTCCAGAGCCTCCCGGATCCGATCGCGCACCGCCTCCTCGCTGAAATCCCCGCGGATCACGGTAACTCCGGGTATCGGCGCGACTTCCAGAAGATCCACCGCGACCACGCGCCCCGATCGCCCGACGCGCTCGGCAAGCGCCTGCGCCCAGCCCCCGGGTGCGGCCCCGAGGTCGACCGCGGTGTCCCCGGGCCGCGCGAGAGCGTCCCGCTCCGCGATTTCGATCAGCTTGTAGGCCGCACGCGAGCGGTAGCCCTGCGCTCTCGCCCGGTGAACATAAGGATCATTGACGTGGCGCCGGAGCCACGCGTTGCTGGATTTGCTGCGAGCCATTCTCTAGACTTTCTCGATGCCCGGATTATCCCCCAGTCGGCGGTGCGAATTGAAGGCGCTGCAGCCAACCGATTTCTCGCTAGGACGCATTATTTGAGGAAGCTCCTATTTCTGGCTATAATCTGGCCAGAATGCCATATGCGATCATCTTGGCTCCGGAAGCGGCGGAAGACCTCGACGATCTAGAGGCCAACCTCCGGGCCGAGGTGCGTCAAGGAATGGAAACGCATCTCAGGCACGAACCTGGAAAGACTAGCCGCAGCCGGATCAAGCGGCTGCGCAAGCTGTCTCAGCCCCAGTACCGGCTACGAATTGGTGATGTGCGGGTGTTCTACGACGTCTCGGAGAAGAACGTCGAGGTACTGGCGATTGTGCTCAAATCGGAGGTTTCAAAATGGTTGGCCAAACACGGAAAGTCGGAACCAAAGTGAAAGAAATCCCGTTAGCGGAGGTTAAAGACGACCTCTCGCGCTACCTGCGCGAAGCAGCGAAGGGCGAGATAGTCATTACGCGTCACGGAAAGCCGGCTGGTGTTCTTATCGGATTTAAGTCCGAAGACGACTGGTTCGACTACCGCTTGGAGAACGATCCGCGGTTTCTTGATCGCGTTGCCCGTGCCCGCGACAGCTTGCGCGCCGGTCGCGGCGTCAAGCTGGAGGATGTCAAATGAACCTGTGCATAGCGCAGCCAGGGAGACCGCTTGCTCCGCGTCAGCCGATGGCCGTACCATTTGCGCCATGAGCATTGAAACTCTTGTTGCTTTGCCCGAAGACCTCAAGGCTGCCCTGGACCGCCGCGCCCCCAGTCCTCCCGAGCGCGACGAACTCGTGGCTGCGGCGTTGCGAGCTTATTTCGCCTGGCCGCGCCCGGGAGAAGATGCTTCCGACCTCACTGTCATCAACGCGCACGCCGAGGAATTGAACGCAGAGGCACGGGACGCACTTTCTTATCAGGTTCCCCTGTGAGACGCGGGGAACTATACCTCGTACAACACCCATCATCACGCGATCCGCGCCGGCAACGCAAGGCCGCTGCCCAGCGCTTGATCGAGTTCGGCAAGCGTCTGCGCGAACCCGGAACGCCCGAGATCGCCGAGGCGGAACTCGAAGCCGAACTGAAGGCCGTGCGCGCCGAGTTTCGCGAAGCCCGTGCGTGAAGGTGGTAGGCTGTCCGCATGAAACGCGAACTCGTCGCTAAAATTCTCACGCTCCCCGTTGCGGAGCGCATGGGCCTGGTCGAGGCGATCTGGGACAGCATATCTTCAGTTCCCGACGCGCTAGCGCTGACTCAATGGCAAATGGATGAGCTTGATCGCAGGCTCGCGGAGTTCGAGGCTGACCCGGACTCTGGCGCAACTCTAGAAGAGGTCTTTGCGAGAATCCGTCGAGTCGCATGACTCGGCGGTTTATTCTTCGTCTTCGCGCTGAGCGCGACATCCAGTCTGCTTTCGAGTGGTATGAGTCACAACGCTTCTCTATCGCGATGTCCGGCGAGCGGTGGTGTCGCGATTTCCGTACGTTGTCTTCTACGTGGTGCAACCAACCCGTGTCGCTGTGCTCGCGGTAGTACACCAATCCCGCAACCCGGCAACTTGGCCGCGTTGCTCAGGTAGTGCACATCACGGTGGCGCCTGACGCGGACACACGCGCAATGAGGCCGGCGCGCGCCCGTTGTTTTCCGCAGGGTATTCCCTAGGCTTTCCAATGCGCCAACTATCCCCCGCTCGGAGGCGCGAATTGAAGGCGCGGGCGCATGCGCTCGATCCGGTGGTGTTGATCGGCGGGACGGGATTGTCGGCCTCGGTCCTCGCGGAAATCGACCGCGGCCTCAAGAGCCACGAACTCATCAAGATTCGCGTGAACGGCGCCGACCGCCCGGGCCGCGAGGCGATTCTTGAAGAGATTTGCAGCCGGACGGGAGCGCAGCCTGTTCAACACATCGGCAAGATCCTTGTCCTATTCCGGGAGAATCCCGAACTTTCCCCCGGTTCGGGGGAGGACGTGCTTCGGCGGATACGACGCGGGCGTTAGTGCCGTTCCATCCCGAGCCTGGAGCGCCTTAGGATGACACCTGACCAGTACGTCGAATCCATCCTTGCGAAGTACGCGGTCCCGCGTGGCGCGGCATCGCCCGCGGAGCAACTCGGATCTACCGTGGCCGGGCCACTTCGTGCATGGGCTGGTCAGCAACTGAACGCGCTTGAGTACTCCGGCTCATACGCCAAGGAAACTGGCGTACATGGGATCTCGGATGTCGACGTCTTCATTTCACTTAAGTCTGACACGACGAACACCCTGAAGGAGATCTACGATAGTCTCTACTCGCTGGCGCAGAAGCAGGGCTGGTCCCCGCGCCAGCAGAACGTGTCGGTCGGCGTGACAATCAACGGGACACGCGGGGATCTCGTGCCTAGCAAAATCCAAGCAGGCTATCAGAACTACCACTCCCTCTATCTCCGGAAGAGAGACTCCTGGACGCAGACCAACGTCACGCTGCACGTCGACACTGTCCGCAACTCGCGCCGCGTGCGAGAGATTCGGGCAGTCAAGATCTGGCGTGTTCTCCACGGCTTGGACTTCCCGTCTTTGTACCTTGAGTTGTTCACCATTCAATCGCTCTCCGGGCGCTCTCAGTCGGTCCTCGCAGAGAACGTCCTCCAGGCCTTGAGTACAATCGGGACTTCCCTCGCGTCGACTCGTATCGAGGATCCGGCGAACACAAACAACGTCCTCTCGGACGACCTGACCAAGCAGGAGAAAGATCGCATCGCCAGCTTGGCTTGGCAGTCATCCCAGCAACAGTCTTGGGGTAGCATCATCTGGTGACGAGATCTACGGATGACCGACTGACCGATATCCTCGACGGCCTTCAAGCGAGGCTGGAGGGTGGGTTGCGCGGCAACCGATCCGCCGTCACGCACCCTGGCGCCCGCGGCGAGGCATCGGAGGAGGACTGGCTGCGCGTCCTCAACGACCACTTGCCGCGCCGGTATCAGGCCGATCGCGCGTTCGTGATCGACTCACGCGGGGAATGTAGCGAACAAATCGACATCGTTATCTACGATCGCCAGTATTCACCCTTCCTCTACAACCAGGCGAACCAACGGTACATCCCGGCCGAAAGCGTGTACGGGGTTCTCGAGGTTAAGCAGGACTTGACTCGCGAACACGTGCTCTATGCCGGCACGAAGGCGGCCTCGGTTCGGCGCCTACATCGCACGTCCGCGCCCATTCCGTATGCGGAGGGAGCGTACAAGCCGCGTTCGCTGCTGCGCATCGTCGCGGGCATCGTCACCTACCAGAGTTCGTGGGCTCCGCCGTTCGGCGAGCCGTTTCGGAACGCGCTGGCTGAGCTTCCACCGGACAATCAACTGGACGTTGGATGCGCTCTGCTCCACGGTGCCTTCGAAGCTCGTTATCGCGACAGCAACAACGTCGAACTTACGGTCGTCGACGGGTCACGCTCCCTGGTGCAGTTCTTGATGCGCCTGCTGAAGCAGCTGCAGGTGTTGGCCACCGCGCCTGCGATCGACTACGAGGCATATCTCGCGCGCTTCCAACGCGACGGCGACGCGTCATCATGAAAGACAGGCAACCACACGAATGAAACTCTCTCTGCAGCAGCTCGAAGCACACCTGTGGGGCGCCGCGAACATCCTCCGCGGTAAGACCGCGGGGCAGGACTACAAGAACTACATCCTGTCCCTGATGTTCTACAAGCGCCTCTGCGACCAATGGGAGTGCGAAGCTGACGACGCCATCGCCGAGGTGGAGCGGCAGCAGGGTCGCCCCTTTAGCGAGAAGGAGAAGGCGGTCTTTCGCAAGCGCGGCGAGCACCGTTTCAAAATCCCGGACGGCTCGCGCTGGGGCGACGTCAAGGCCGCGTCGACAAACATCGGCGAAGTGCTAACGAAGGCGATGCGCGCTGTGGCCAAAGCCAATGACGAACTGCGCGGCGTCTTCACTGTGGACTGGAATCAGCCCGCGCCCGACGGCTCCGGCAAGCCGCTCATCCCAAACGAGGTCGTCCACGCGCTCATCCAGCACTTCGACGAACACGACCTGTCGAACAAGAGCGTCCCGTCGGACGTACTGGGCCGGGCCTACGAGTACCTCATCAAGAAGTTCGCGGACGATGCGGGCGCCAAAGCGGGTGAGTTCTTCACGCCGCCGGAAGTCGTGGACACGCTCGTGCGCATTCTCGAACCGCGCCCCGGCGACACGGTCTACGACCCCACCTCCGGATCGGGCGGCATGCTGGTGCACACGGCCGACTACCTCCGCGAGCAGGGTCACCACGCCACCAGCGCCAGCTACTTCGCACAGGAGATGAACTGGGGCAACGCCGCCATCGGCAAGATCAACTCCGTGTTGCACGGCCTCGAAGCCGATATCAAGGCCGGCGCTAGCACAATCACCGACCCGCAATTCCTCGAAGACGGGCGGGTGAGGAAGTTCTCGCTGGTGCTCGCCAATTTCCCGTTCTCCGACGAGTTCTGGTGGCTGAAGCCGGAGCTACTTACCGACGACAAAAAGAAGAAGGACAAGCTCAAGAAGGAGATCTTTGGCAAGGAAGGCTTCAAGGATCCATTCGGACGATTCGGCCGCGGCACAGGCTTCAAGGCGCCTCCAGCCGGCTACGGCGACTACGCGTTCATCCTCCACATCCTCGCCTCGCTTACTGACGACGGTCGCGCCGGCATCGTCTGTCCGCAGGGTGTGTTGTTCCGCGGCCAGCCCGAGGTCGAGGAGGAGACGGACGAGTTTGACGACGACGGCAACCCGAAGATGAAGCGCCGCAAAGCCGACGACGAGCACCTAATTCGCAATGCACTGCTGGAGTCGCGGCTGATCGATGCTGTCATTGCCCTTCCACAAAACATCTTTTACGGTGCACCGGTGCCGGCCTGCCTTGTGATCCTCAGGAAACAGCGCCCGACCGAACGCCGCGACCAGGTACTGCTGATCTACGCCGCACGGCACTTCCGGGAGCTTTCCGCACAGAACGAACTCCGTCCGCAGGACGTGATGCGGATTCTCGTCCACTACCACGCCTACGGGGTTGCGCGGAAGGTGCGAGGCCTAGTCGCGGAGTGCAGCGGGCTCATCCGCAACCAGATCGATCTGCGCGAAGCGGACGAGGTCGGCCGGTTCGAGGCGGAGTACCAGTCCCATGCCGGTAAGCTGGCAGCATTGGACGCCGAGTTCGTCGCTGCGCGTTCCCGGGAGGGTGCGGCCTTCGCCAAGTTGGAGAAGCAACGGGAGAAGGTTGCCGCAAAGGTGGCCGAGCGCAACGAGCACATCGCGGAGGCTCGGCGCCGCGCCGAGGACGACCGCAAGGATGTGGCTACGGTGGGCGAGGAACTCGTCGCCCTGTACGCCGATCCGGACGAGCTGCTCAAGCACGCGCGCGTCGTCGAACTCGCCGAGATCGAGGAGAATGAGTTTAACCTCAACATCCCCCGCTACGTGGACACGTTCGAGCCGGAGCCGCGGGTGGAGGTGAAGGACGCATTGAAGGCGCTGGGCGAGACTGAAAAGGCCCTGAGTGACGCAGAAGCCGAACTCAAGAACCTTCTCCAGCGAGTGGGTTATGACGCCTAGACTCGACGCTGTGCATTCCGTACTAAAGCGCACCGGTGTACCGGCCGGATGGTGTGCGACGAGCGTAGGGGACTTGGCGCGGATCGTCGGGGGCGGCACGCCTGACCGGGAGCAGTCCGCATACTGGCGGAACGGAACGGTCGCGTGGATTACTCCGACCGACCTTACCGCGAACGACGCCAAGTACATCGCATCCGGCTCGGAAAGCATTTCGGATGTCGCGCTTCAGGACTCCAATGCGACGCTAGTCCCCAAGAATTCGATCGTGTTCTCAACGCGCGGAACGGTGGGGAGCATGGCCCTTGCAGCGACTCCATTGACCTGCAATCAGTCGTGCGAGATTCTTGTTCCGAAGGACGGAGCAGTTGATGCAGAGTTCCTCTACTACCTTTTGCACTACGGCATGTCCGCTTTCATCCGTCTGTCAGGTGGGACTACCTTCGGCGCCATCACGCGCCGCGATATTGCGCGCGTAAGGTTTGCCGTGCCGTCCCAGGTTCATGAGCAAGCCGCCATCGCCCGCATTCTCAGCGCAGTCGACACGGCGCTAGAGAGCGCCAGCGTGGCGGTCGAGCGAGCGCGAGAAGTAAAGCGAGGCCTAGTTCAGCGCATTCTTACTGAGGGCTTGCGTGGCGAGCCTCAGAGGAAAACCGCCATCGGTCAAGTTCCAAGATCGTGGCATGTCGTGCCGGTCAGCTCTGTGGTCGGGAGTTTCCAATACGGGTTGTCTGTACCGATGGAACAAAACGGGAAGTTACCCATCCTGCGCATGGGTAACATCCAAGATGGGGAAGTGGTGCTTGGTGATTTAAAGTATGTGAGCTTACCGGACAAGGTGAGCTCTCCGTACCTCTTAAGGCGGGGTGACGTGCTTTTCAACCGAACCAACTCGCAAGAGTGGGTTGGAAAGATCGGTATCTATCGACACGATACGCCTGCGGTCTTTGCGTCGTATCTCATCCGCTTGTGTCCACACGATACGATGGTGGACAACTACTACCTCGGTCATGTCCTCGGATCGTACTCCGCGCAGTGCCGCGTCAAGCGCTACGCTACTCCGGGCGTCCAGCAGGTCAACATCAATGCGACCAACCTAGGAAAGGTCCTCATTCCCTTGCCCGTCGGAGCGGATGGCCTCAGGGAGCAACGCGATATTGCGACGTTACTGGAATCTGCCGACGCTGTCGTTCGAAGATACGAACCTGTGCTTGCAGCACAGCAATCTCTCAAAGCTTCGCTGATGCATGACCTCCTCACCGGCCGAGTCCGCGTAAGAAATAAAGCGAAGGCAGCTGTTTCGTGAGCGAGTATAGCTACGTCGAGCAGCCCATCCTCACCTGGCTCTGCGGCGGGACCGAGGCCAAGTACGAGGTGCGTGGCCTTGGCTGGACGTACCAGGACGAAGCGGCTATGACGCTATACGAGCGGCCGCTGGACGACCCGCTGGTGGAGAAGCTGCTGGTCGCTGCGATTCTGCGCATCAATCCGGAGGTAAAGACCGAAGCGCAGGCGAAGTTGGCCGTGGCGGCGCTGCGCAAAACCATGTCCCACCCGGACCGGCTTACGGCCAATCGCCGAACCCTCGACCTGCTGCGTGACGGCGCCAAGGTTACGCTCACTCCGGGCGAAGATGCGAAGACCGTGCGCTTCATCGCGTTCGATCCCGCCCGGCAGGACCTGAACGTCTTCATCGCGACTAACCAGTACCGTGTGCAGGGCGTGAGGCAGTGCCGCGAGGACACGGTGCTGTTGGTGAACGGGATCCCGCTCGTGATCGCCGAGTACAAGAGCTATATCGCGGGTGGTAAAGACTGGCGCGAAGCAGTGCATCAGCTTCACCGTTATCAGCGGCAGGCGCCGTTGATACTGACGCCGAATATCTTTTGCGTCGCGGCCGACGAGGAGGAGTTCCGCTACGGCACCGTGCTCTTCCACGACGCGAGCAAGGAGGATATCGAGCGGCACCTCGATTTGTGGAGTCGCTGGCTGAGCCTGTATCCAGACCACCACGGTTGGTGGAACGACCCGGAAGCCGCGGACCCGGACGATCCGTTGGAGGCGCCGGTAAAGGGCCTGCTTCGGCTGAAGCCTGCGCACCTGCTCGACTTCCTCCAGCACTTCGTTGTCTTCGAAACCAAGAAGGGGAAAACGACAAAGAAGATCGCGCGCTACCAGCAGTTCGAGGCGGTAAACGAACTGGTGGACCGCACCGTGTCTCTCGCAGGCCACCCGGTGACATCCCAGGATCGCACGGGCCTCATTTGGCACACTCAGGGCTCTGGCAAGTCGCTCACCATGGTCTTCGCCGGTCAGAAGCTACGGCGACACCCGGCGCTGAACAACCCCACGGTCCTGATCGTGGTGGATCGGCGAGACCTGAAGACGCAGCTCTCCGATGACTTCGACGCCTGCGACTATCCGAATGTGGAAAAGGCGCTCGGGGTCGAGGATTTGAAGAAGAAGCTCCGCGCCGACTGGCGGGGCACGCTGGTGACGACCGTGCAGTCATTCCAGAACATGGGCGACCTCGCCCCACTCACGCGCGACAACGTCATCAGCATGGTGGATGAATGCCATCGCTCGCAGAAAGGCGAAGGTACTGAAAGCTACGCGATGACCATGCGCGTGAAGCTCGCGAACGGGTTCCGCTACGGGTTCACCGGCACACCAATCGATAGGACTATGCAGAACACGCATCGCGATTTCGGGCCCCTGAAGGATGGTATGCAGGAGCGTTACCTCAGCTACTACGGCATCCGGCGAGCGATCAAGGACGGGGCCACGCTGGAGGTGCATTACCTCCGCGACAAGGTACCGTTTAAAGTGGACGAACAGCCGCTGAGCGCAGGCTTCGAGCAAATGTGCGCGGAGATGGAGCTGGAGGACGAGGAGGCGAAGGATTTCATCCAACGCCAGCGCTCGAAGTGGAAGGAGCTGGCCCGCCATCCGGAGCGCGTAGAAATCGTGATCGAAAGGATGCTCACCCACTTCCTGGATCATCCGGACCCGAACGGCTTCAAGGCCCAGCTCGTCGCTGTTGACCGCAAGGCGTGCGCGGTCTACAAGGACGCGCTCGACGCCAAGCTGAAGGCGCGCGGCCTTTCGCCCGAATGGTCAGATGTGATCATCTCCGCGGCTCAAAACAGCGAGCCGGATGTCGAGCGCTTCGAGTACCCCAAGGCAAAGCAGGACGATCTGATCGACTATTTCAAGCGCACGCCGGCGGAATGGGAGGCGTGGAACCGCGAGCGGCACGGCGAGGACCGGGACAAGTGGCGGCAGCCGCTCAAGATCCTCATCGTCTGCGACCGCCTGCTGACCGGATTCGACGCACCAGTCGAGCAGGTGATGTACCTCGACAAGCCCCTGCGCGACCACAACCTGCTCCAGGCTATCGCCCGGACCAACCGCCCGCTGCCTTCGATGAAGAAGCGCACCGGCGTAGTTGTGGACTATTTCGGCGTCTTCACGAACCTGGAGAAGGCGCTCAACTTCGACGAGAACATTCGCGAGGAGTCGCTGATCGACTGGGACGCGCTGCGGGCGACGGTGCCGGGCGAGGTCGCTCGGTGCATGGAGCTGTTCGAGGGCATCACCATTACCAATACGCGCGAGTGCCTGCTCGCTGCCTTGCGCCACCTGCGCGATCCGGACGCCGCCAAGAACTTCGAGCACAACTTCAGAAGTCTCGAACGACTGTGGGAGGCGGTGGCACCTGATCCGTGCCTCTATCCTCACCGATACCAGTACAACTGGCTGTGCGGGATCTATGTCGCGCACCGGCGCCGGCAGCGCGGGAGTAAGGACACCTACGGTGAGCTGTCTGCCAAGACCCGGCAGCTCATCCAGGAGAACACGACCTTCCTCGACATCGCGGAGTCGCTGCCGGTCTTCAAGATCGACAAGGACTACGTGACGAAACTCGACGAACTGCCGACTCCGGCGGACAAAGCGGCCGCCCTCGAGGCGATACTTACTGCCGAGCTATCCGAGGACGACCCGAGTTTCCTATACCAGCAGCTCGGCGAACGCTTGCAGCGGGTGAAGGAGCGCAAGGACGCAGGCGACGAGGCAACGGCGACTCGATTGCACGAGCTTCAGGAGATCGCAACGCAAGCGGCAGCGACCAAACAGGAACCCGAGCGTCTCAACCTAACTCAGCCTGGGGAGTATGGACTGTTCACGATCTTGCGTGCCTATGCTCCCACGGCGGAGGATGCCTATCTCGCCGATTGTGCGCGGCGAATGATCGGGCACTTGCGTACCAATCAGCTCTTGTCCCCCGGCTGGAGTAACTCGATCGGCAGTCGGGGCCGTGTTGAGCGATCGCTCCTCGCGGAGTCCTGGAACCCCCCCTACGCGAAACTTGGCTTCGACCGGGAAGCCGACGATCCGCCCTTCCTGAAGCCGGCGGTGAGCGAGTTGACCAAGTCAGACGGAGTGAGCTGACGCGATGAAGGCTGCCACACAACACCGGATACGGGTCGGTGGTCGCCGAATCAACTACCGAATAGTTCTTTCGAAGGCCGCACGGAAGCTGCGTGTTCGGGTAGGACCGAACGGTGTCGAGGTGGTCCAGCCTATCGAGCGCAATGGTGAAGACGTTTCAGCATTTCTGGACCGTAACGAGGGGTGGCTCCTCGATCAGCTCAATCGCGTTGAACGCCTTGGCCGCTTGCGAAGACCTGAAAAGCGGCGGGCTTGCGAGATTCTCTTTCGTGGGGAACCGACGCAGGTGCGCATTGAGATGACGGAGACGCGAGCGCGAGGGAACTTTGTCGATTTCATCGATAGCGAAATCGTCGTGCGGCGGGGAGCGGGGTCGCGAACCCCGGCGGCACGCAGCCTTGAGAACTGGCTACGAAAGCAGGCGCGTACGGAGATCGAGAACCACCTCGCCGTCGTCACCGCGCGCCTTCGACAGCGCGCCCAGCGGGTCTACGTGATGGGTCAGCGCACCAAGTGGGGCAACTGCTCGGTTCGGAGAAACCTCTCGTTCAACTGGCGACTCATTCAAGCGCCGGACTTCGTGCTCCGCTACCTCGTAACGCATGAGGCAGTTCATCTTGCGATCCCGGACCACTCAGCGAAGTTCTGGCTCACGGTGCAGAGCCTGTGCCGCGAGACGGAGAGAGCGAAGCAGTGGCTGTGCAGTCATCAAGCGCAGTTGACGGTCGATCTTGGACGCGCATTGGGACGAGCGCCGGAGGGCGAGCGCCCATGAAGCTGACGGTCGCCTTCGGCGCCCGCTGTTCCTCCAGCTCGACGGTAGCGCCGAACACGCACCGTCCTCGGTATTGAGCCGCTTCGAGTCGATCACCTGCGCATTGGCGAGCTTCACCTCGATCTCTTTGATCTTGTTTTCGATGAAGCTCTGGCGTTCTTTGGCGGCGTCGTACTCGGTGCCGCTAAGCAACGTTCGGCGTCATGGCGCACGCCCCCGATGCACCCGTGTATCATGCCCACTATGCAGCTAGCCACCGGAACGGTCGTAGGCGGAAAGATCGTCGTGGAAGGGGATCCCTTGCCAGAGGGCGCCGTCGTTACGATCCTTGCTCGTGACGCGGATGAAACCTTTGAAGTTCCACCTGAACTTGAGGCGGAGCTCTTGGAATCGATCGCGCAAGCCGATCGAGGAGAGACGATCTCCGCTGATGAAGTGCTTGAACGTCTTCGCCGTATAGCTTGAGCAATAACCGCTGATGGATATCAGGATACGGCAATGATTAATCACAATCTCGTCGTGCACCGCGATCCGGAGATCTTGGGCGGAACGCCGGTATTTGTAGGTACCCGCGTTCCCGTCAAGATTCTGTTCGACTACCTTGAGGCTGGCGACAGCCTCGAAGTCTTTCTCGATGAGTTTCCCTCCGTAACTCGTGCGCAGGCGGTTGCGGCGCTTGAGCTGGCGCGGGAAGCTCTTGCGGCTGATGCGCATCCTGCTTGACGAATCCCTCCCACGGAAGCTAGCGCTCGAACTACCGGGACACGACGCACAGACGGTTCAAAAGCGCGGCTGGTCGGGGCTCAAGAATGGCGCGCTCCTCCGTTCGAACTAAAGTTATGCGTTTTTTATTTGACGATTGATGATGCGATGTTCGGACTATCTGGGTTTACATCCAGAGTACGGGTTTTCGGGATTATGACGAGATCCATATCCTCCATTGGAATTGCGCCAAGCAAAACCTGATCTCCCATAACCAAGGCTCCCGCGAATCCGACGCGATTCTTGAAACGTAGCTCGATTGGACCAACGTACGGGACCAGCTTTTTGGACCCGTCCGCTAAGGTAACTTCCTTGTTGTCGATTGCTTCCAACTTGAGCTGGATTTGAATGTGCTCAGGAATGCAAAGATGCACCGCACCTGAGTCAGCGAGGGCCACGACGTCCACCGGCGCCAACTCCGGAAGCCGTGGATTCTTGAGCAAGATGTTTCCGTTTACGAGACCCATTCGTTCAAGATACCACCGTCAGTCCACAAACGCATAACTAGGACTACTCGTAACGCACTTCCAGAACTTCGTACTTCCGCACCCCGCCAGGGGTCTGCACCTCGACCTCGTCCCCGGCGTATTTCCCGATCAGCGCCCGCGCAATCGGCGAGCTGATCGAGATCTTGCCTTTCTTGAGGTCGGCTTCGTCGTCGCCGACGATCTGGTAGGTCACCGATTCGCCTGCCTTCGATTCCTCCAGATCGACGGTGGCGCCGAACACGCAACGCCCCTCCGCGTCGAGCCGCTTCGGATCGATCACCTGTGCGTTGGAAAGCTTTGCCTCGACCTCTTTGATTCTGCCTTCGATGAAGCTCTGGGCGTTCTTGGCGGCGTCGTACTCGGCGTTCTCCGAGAGATCCCCGTGGGTGCGCGCCTCGGCGATCGCGGTAATCGCGTTCGGCCGCTCGACCGTTTTCAAACGATGGAGCTCCTGTCGCAACAGTTCGGCACCGGTCGTGGTCAGGGGGATCGTGCTCATGCTCGTGTCAAAAACAGCCTCGTACGGCGCCATGAGCGCCGGGCTTCGTCATGGGTTATTCAGAACAGGAGAATTCTTGGAAAGCGAATCTAATGGGACCACTTTTCCAGCCATTTTGCAATAGGCCCGCGCGAACGCAGGCTGGCGTGCAGCTCCTGAAGGGAATACGGCACCAGGGATTTCATATGCCGCATCCCCTCGCAGGCCGCGCGCGCGCCCGCCACGGTGGTGTAGTAGGTCACGCGCCGCTGGACCGCGCTGGTGCGGACGGAGCGCGAATCCGAGACAGCGCTGCGCCTATCTTCCACCGTGTTCACCACCAGACTTACCTCGCCATTCTTGATCATGTCGACGATGTGCGGCCGGCCCTCGGCTACTTTGTTGACCACGGTCACCGCTATCCCATGCGCGGCGAGCACGCCCCCCGTGCCGCGCGTCGCAATCAGTGTGAAACCCAGCTTGACCAGCTCGCGCGCGACCTGCACGACGGCGAGTTTGTCGCCGTCGCGCACGCTGATGAACGCCGTGCCGGCTTCCGGAAGCTTGGCGCTCGCGGCGAGCTGCGATTTGACGAAGGCTTCGCCGAAGCTCTTCCCCACGCCCATCACCTCTCCGGTCGACTTCATCTCGGGGCCGAGAATCGTATCGACGCCCGGAAATTTGACGAACGGGAACACCGCTTCCTTCACCGAGAAATACGACGGAACCACTTCATCCAGCACGCCCTGCTGCGCGAGGGTCTTCCCGACCATGCAGCGCGCCGCGATCTTGGCGAGCGGGACGCCGGTGGCCTTGCCGACGAAGGGCACGGTGCGCGACGCGCGGGGATTGACTTCGAGAACATAGACCACGTCACGCTGTTCCACCTTCTGGATGGCGAACTGCACGTTCATCAGGCCGACGACATTCAAGGCGCGGGCGAGCTGTACAGTCTGGCGGCGCAGTTCCTTCTCCACCGGAGATGAGAGCGAATGCGGCGGCAGCGAGCAGGCCGAGTCGCCGGAATGCACACCGGCCTGCTCGATGTGCTCCATGACACCGCCGATCAGCACGCGTTCGCCGTCGCTGACCGCATCCACGTCCACTTCGGTCGCGTCGCTGAGGAACCGGTCGAGCAGCACCGGCGAGTCGTTCGAGACCTTCACCGCCTCGCGCATGTAGCGCTCGAGGTCCTTTTGCTCGTGCACGATTTCCATCGCGCGCCCTCCGAGCACGTAGCTCGGCCGCACCACCAGCGGATAACCGATTTCCCCTGCAAGGCGCAGCGCATCGGATTCCGTGCGCGCCGTGCGGTTAGGCGCCTGCCTGAGCCCGAGGCGATTGAGGAGCTGCTGGAAGCGCTCGCGGTCCTCGGCCATGTCGATCATGTCGGGCGTAGTGCCGATAATCGGCACGCCGTTTGCCTCGAGGTCCCGAGCCAATTTCAGCGGCGTCTGCCCGCCGAACTGAACGATCACTCCGTACGGTTTTTCCTTGTCGACGATCTCCAGGACGTCTTCGAGGGTGAGCGGCTCGAAATAGAGGCGGTCGGAGGTGTCGTAGTCGGTCGAGACCGTCTCGGGATTGCAGTTGACCATGATGGTCTCGAAGCCGTCCTCGCGCAGCGCGAGCGCGGCGTGCACGCAGCAATAGTCGAACTCGATGCCCTGCCCGATGCGGTTCGGCCCGCCGCCGAGCACGATCACCTTTTTCCGGTCGGTCGGCAGCGCTTCGCATTCTTCTTCGTAGGTGGAGTACATGTACGCGGTCCGCGTCGCGAACTCCGCAGCACAGGTATCGACGCGCTTGTAGACCGGGCGGATGCCGAAGCGATGGCGCGCCGCGCGGACCTCGGCCTCGTTCGCGTTAAAGAGATACGCGAGCCTCCTGTCGGAGAATCCCTTGCGCTTGAGGACGCGCAACGTGTCCGCATCGATATCCGCGAGCCGCTTGTCGTCGAGCTCCATCTCCAGCTCGACGATCTCCTTGATCTGCGCGAGAAACCACGGATCGATATGCGTGAGCTGGTGCACTTCTTCCAGCGTAAATCCGTTCTCGAACGCATCGCCCACGTACCAGATGCGCTCGGGCCCCGGCTCCCCGAGCTCCTTTTCAAGGGTTTCGCGGTCGGTCGTCTTCTGATTGAGGCCGTCGACGCCGACTTCGAGCCCTCTCAGTGCCTTCTGGAACGACTCCTGGAAAGTGCGGCCGATCGCCATGACCTCGCCCACCGATTTCATCTGCGTCGTCAGGCGGTCGTTGGCCTGTGGGAATTTCTCGAACGCGAAACGCGGCACCTTGGTGACGATGTAGTCGACGCTCGGCTCGAACGAAGCCGGCGTCGCGCCGCCGGTGATCTCGTTCCTCAACTCATCGAGCGTGTAGCCCACGGCAAGCTTTGCGGCCACCTTGGCTATGGGGAAACCCGTCGCCTTGGAAGCGAGCGCGGAGGAGCGCGACACGCGCGGGTTCATCTCGATCACGAGCATGCGCCCATCCTTGGGGTTGACCGCGAATTGCACGTTCGAGCCGCCCGTGTCGACGCCGATCTCGCGCAGCACGGCGATCGACGCATCGCGCATGATCTGGTATTCCTTGTCCGTCAGGGTCTGCGCGGGCGCCACGGTGATCGAGTCGCCGGTGTGCACCCCCATCGGGTCGAGGTTCTCGATCGAACAGACGATGATGCAGTTGTCGTTGCGGTCGCGCACCACCTCCATCTCGAATTCCTTCCAGCCGATCACCGATTCCTCGATCAGCAGCTCGCGCGTGGGCGAAGCTTCCAACCCTCTCTCGCAGATGGCGAGAAATTCCTCGCGGTTGTAGGCGATGCCCCCGCCCGACCCTCCGAGGGTAAACGAAGGCCGGCTCACGGCGGGAAAGCCGATCGAGGCCTGAACCTGCAGCGCCTCCTCCATCGAGTGCGCCGGCGCCGAGCGCGGGCAGGCGAGACCGATTCGGGACATCGCTTGTTTGAATTTCTCCCGGTCCTCGGCCTTGTCGATGGCCTCGCGGCTCGCGCCGATCATCTCGACCCGATACTTCTCGAGCACGCCGTGCCGCGCCAGATCGAGCGCGCAGTTCAAGCCCGTCTGGCCGCCCATGGTGGGCAGCAGCGCATCGGGGCGCTCGCGGGCGATGATCGTCTCGAGCATCTGCCAGATCACCGGCTCGATGTAAGTGACATCGGCCATCTCCGGGTCGGTCATGATCGTCGCCGGGTTCGAGTTCACCAGGATCACCTTGTAGCCTTCGTCCCGCAGCGCCTTGCAGGCCTGCGCCCCGGAATAGTCGAACTCGCAGGCCTGGCCGATGACGATGGGCCCGGCGCCGATGATGAGCACGCTCTTGATGTCGGTGCGCTTAGGCACGATGCTGCTCCATCCGCTTGATGAAGCGATCGAAGAGATAGCCGATGTCGTGGGGTCCGGGACTCGCTTCCGGGTGCCCCTGAAAACAAAACGCGGGCCGGTCGGTGCGCGCCAGGCCCTGCAGGCTGCCGTCGAAGAGCGACACGTGGGTCGGTTTGAGGTTCGCAGGCAGCGTGTCCGGATCGACTGCAAAACCGTGGTTCTGGCTGGTAATGATGACTTTCCCGCTGTCCAAATCCTTTACCGGGTGATTTGCCCCGTGATGTCCGAACTTCATCTTCACCGTCTTTGCTCCGGAAGCGAGTCCTAACAGCTGATGGCCGAGGCAGATTCCGAAGGTCGGGGTTCCGGTGTCCACGATCTCGCGGATCGCCCGGATCGCGTAGTCGCAGGGCTCCGGGTCGCCCGGACCGTTGGACAGAAACACCCCGTCGGGCTTGAGCGCAAGCGCATCCCGCGCGGGCGTCTGTGCAGGAAGAACCGTCACCCGACATCCGCGCTCGGCGAGCATGCGCAGGATGTTGCGTTTTACGCCGTAGTCGTACGCCACGACGTGAAAGCGCACGCCGGCGCCCTCGCCGAACCCGCCGCCGAGCCGCCACACCCCCTCGGACCAGTCGTAGGGCTTGGCCGTGGTCACAACCTTCGCCAAATCCATTCCCGCAAGCCCGGGAAAAACCCGGGCCGCTTCGAGCGCCCGCTGCGGATCGTCGGAACCCGCAAGCAGCGCGCCATTCTGGGCGCCTTTTTCCCGCAGGATGCGGGTAAGACGCCGCGTATCGATCCCCGCGATCGCGACCACCTTGTTCGCGACGAGAAAATCCGCGAGTCGCTGATCCGCCCTCCAGCTCGAGATCGCAGGCGGAAGATCCCGGATCACCAGACCCGAGGCAAACACCCTGGCGGATTCCATGTCCTCCCGGTTGGTGCCGGTATTGCCGATATGCGGATGCGTCAGAGTGATGATCTGGCTGCAATAGGATGGATCGGTGAGGATTTCTTGATACCCGGTGATGGCGGTATTGAAAACCACTTCACCGGAGGCAAGACCGATCGCCCCGACCGACGAGCCCCGAAAAATGGAACCGTCGGCTAAGGCAAGCAGGGCGGGCGCGGCGACGGGCACGGCAGCAGGCTCATGTAGGGCCGGTGTGGGCCAGATGTGCAGAGCGGGACCGGCTTTCGCCGGTCCCGCTCTGCAGTACACCGAAAGTATACCGTGATTCGCCCACCCCTACAAACAACTTCCGGCAGCCCGATCCACTTGCTCCCGACAAAGCAGGCACCCCTTTGCTAAACCGTGCCAGAATTACGTGGCTGCCGGACGAATCAAAGGCAACGGCTCCATGACCGTTCCCCAAGCTCAAAAAAGGAAAACGTGACTACCAAGATCGGTGAGGTCTCGTCGAGCGAATTTCTGCCGCAAAGAGTCTCGCTCCTCTACCGGCTGTCGGGAAACGACGTCCCCGCCATTCTCCTCGCTTCGGGCATCGCCGCATTTGCCCTATGGGGTTACATCAGCGACAAGTTGGTAGCTGCATGGCTGATCTGGCTGGTGCTCGCGAGCCTCGTGCGCATTGGCCTCAAGCGCGCCTACCACCTGCGCCGCCCGGGACCGGAAGCCGCGGCGAAATGGGAGGGCTACTTTTGTCTGACGAGTACGGTGGTAGGGGCCGCGTGGGGCGTGACGGTCATGCTGCTTTATCCGGAACGCGGCCAGCTTCACGAAATTCTCGTTCCATTCCTCATCGGCAGCGTCGCCATGGGTCTGCCTCCGGCGCTGGCCCCCAGCCCCAAGTCGTTCGCCTGCCTGATCGTGCCGATTTTTGCGCCGCTGATCGGCGTGCTTTTCTCCCAAGGCGGCGCATTCAACGCCTCCGCCGGAATTCTCATTTTGGTGTTCTCCGCCGTTCTCCTGGCGCTGTATCTGGCATCCAACCGTGCCCTTATCGAAACCCTTCGCTTCGGAAAGGAAAACGAGCGCCTGCTCGAGCAGGTCAAAGATGCGAAGGAGCGTCTGGACCTCGCGCTGGAGGCGGCCAATATCCTGATCTGGGACTGGGATGCGCGCAGGACCAACGTTTTCCTGGGCGGCAGCTGGGCGATCATCCTGAGAGTGGGTAAGGAAGCCCACGCTTGGACCGTGGACGAACTGGCGGAAATGGTGCATCCCGACGACCTGCCGAAGGTAAAGCAGACCCTGAGCAAATGCCTGAACGGTGAGGAGTCCGAGTATGTCGCCGAGTACCGCGTCAAGACTCTGGCCGGAGGCTGGGTCTGGAGCCTCTCCCGCGGAAGGGTCGTCGAGCGCGACGCGGGCGGCCGAGCATTGCGCATCACCGGCGTCAACGTCGATATCGACGATCGCAAGCGCGCCGAAGCCGAGCTCCTCGCCGCGGTACAGCGTGAAAAGGAACTCTCGGAGATGAAGTCGAAATTCGTCTCGACCGCTTCACATGAATTCCGCACGCCGCTCGCGACCATGCTGTCGTCGGCGGAACTGCTCGAGCATTACTCTGACAACCTTAGCGCTGCCGAGAAAAGCAACCTCCTGCAGACGATCCAGAGCGGCGCCAAGAGAATGAGCGAAATGATCGACGGCGTCCTCTCGCTCGGGCGCGTGGAGTCCGGCGTGCTCAAACTCAACTCAAGTCGAATGAACCTGCGCGAGCTCTGCAGCAAAGTCGTGTCGGAGTTTCGCATCGCGCAAGGCAAGCAGCACGTCATCAATCTGGTTGACCGCTTTGACCAGGCCGACGTGGACATGGACGAGCAGCTGCTCCGCCAAATCCTGAACAACCTGCTCTCGAACGCGGTGAAATACTCTCCCCCCGGGAGCGAAGTGACCTTTTCGCTCGCCCGGCGCGACGAGCAGGCGGTAATCGAGATTCAGGATCGGGGAATCGGCATTCCCGCAAAAGACCAGCCGCGGCTGTTCGAGAGTTTTCATCGCGCCTCGAACGTCGAGAATCGCCCGGGCACGGGACTGGGCCTTGCGATCGTGAAGAAATCCGTGGAACTTCACGGCGGCGAAATCAGCTTTGCCAGCGCCGCCGGCGCCGGGACCCGGTTCACCGTGGTGCTTCCCTTGCGGCCGAGCGAACAACCGGCCGGGGTAAATTGATGGCCGGCGAAACTCCAAAGAAAATCCTCGTCATCGAGGACGAGCCGAGCATTCGCAACAACATCATGCTGATGTTGAAGGTAGAGCGCTTCGGGGTGTCCGGAGCGGAAAACGGCCGCGTTGGGCTGGAAATGGCGCGCAGCGATCCGCCGGATCTCATTCTTTGCGACGTGATGATGCCGGAGATGGACGGGTTCGCCGTGCTCGAGGCGCTGCGAACCGAGTCGCGCCTTGCCGATGTCCCTTTCATATTCCTCACCGCGCTCGATGACCGCTCCAGCACGCGTCGCGGCATGAACCTCGGGGCCGACGACTATCTCCCGAAACCCTTTACCCGCAACGAGCTGCTGGAAGCAGTCAACAGCCGTCTAAAGAAATACCAAAACCTCGCCGAGGCCTTTGCCGCGCGCCTCGTCCCGCAGCAGGACAGCCTGACCAAGAGGTTCCGCGAAGAAATCTCCGGAGGCGACGGCGCCGCGGCAATAGAGGAAGCCGATACCGGCGCTCTCAGCGGCAAGATCGATCAGGCGACGGTGCTGTTCTCGGACATCCGCAACTTCACCACGTATTCGGAAAGACTGACCAGCGACGAGATCGCGAGACTTCTTAACGCTTACCTCGCGACCGCCTGCGCGCCGATCATCCGCTCCGGCGGCCTGGTCATGAAGTTCATCGGCGACGGAATGATGGCGCTGTTTCAACCCCGCCAGGGCGAAAGGGGCGAAACGCACGCGCACCGGGCCGTTCGTGCCGGACTCGCAATGCAGCTCGCGGCGTTCGAATTCCGCCAATGGATCAGGCGGCATCACGCCACGCAAAGCTTGCCGGAGTTTTCCGTCGGCGTTGGAATCCATAGCGGCGAAGTGCTGCTGTGTCACGTCGGCGCGCCGGGACGCGGCGAGCTTACCGCGGTCGGCGACAGCGTCAATATCGCCTCGCGCCTTGAAGGCCAGACCAAGGAGCTCGGCTGGGCGGTGGTTGCAAGCGAAGCGACCGTCAACGCCGCCGGCCCTTCAGTCGTCGTCGGCTCGCGCCGGGCGATTCAGCTGCGCGGCCGAAGCACGCCCACCGAGGCGTTCGAAATCATCGGCATCTCGGGCGGCGGCGATGATAACGCCGCCGTCCAGATCCCCGAGGAAATGCGCGAGGCGCTCGCCGCCAACGCCCGGATCGCCGCCGATGCGGTAAAGGAAGCGCTGGGAATAACCCTGCGCATGATCACGAGCGAACTGGGCGAGGCGCTCGGCGAAAAGCGCCTGAGCGTACAAGGCTATCGCGTGGTCTCGAAGATCGGTTTCGGCGGCTCCTCGGTCGTCTATCTTGCCGAGCGCGAGAGCGACAAGCAGCGGGTCGTGCTCAAGATCCTCAACACCAGCGCCGACGTGGACGAACCCACGAATCAGCGTTTCGTGCAGGAGTTCGACATCATCTCGTCGATCGATCACCCGAACGTTGTCAAGATCTACGACCGCGGCTTCAGCGGGCGTCACGCCTACATCGCGATGGAGCATTTTCCCGGCGGCACCCTCGCCGAGATCATCGCAGGCGGTCTGACCGGGAGGCAGGCCGTGTCTCTGCTTGCACAGGCCGCAAACGCGCTGCGCGAGATCCACAACCGCGGCATCATCCACCGAGATATCAAGCCCGGCAATCTGATGGCGCGCGCCGACGGCAGCATCGCCCTCGCCGATTTCGGAATAGCGAAGCGGCTCGGGGACGACTTTGGGCGCACCCGACAAGGCGAGCTCTACGGGACTCCCTATTACATCTCACCGGAGCAAATCGACGGCAGCCCGGCGACGGCGCGGTCCGACATCTACTCTCTGGGAATCATTTTTTACGAGATGCTGACTTCCAAGCGCCCGTTCGAGGCGGAGTCGGTGTCCGAGTTGATTGCCATGCACGTCAGCGCGGCTCGGCCAAAGCTGCCCGAAGCGCTCGCCGATTACCAGGGCCTGCTCAACCGGATGCTTGCCGTCGCTCCGCGCGACCGCTACAAAAGCGCCGACGAGCTGCTTGAGGCAATCGACGAGCTCTGGACCCGGCAGGCCATGCGCGCGCTGAAGGGCAGTTGAGAGTTGACGGTTGAGCGCTTTGGGGCAGCGAGCGGCTCTCAAGCTCCGATCTCTCACCCCGCCTCAACGCAATCCAAGCACATCCTGCATGTCGTACAAGCCGCGCTCCTTGTCCTTCAGAAAGCGCGCGGCGCGCAGAGCCCCCAGCGCGTAGGTGGCGCGGCTGCCCGAGCGAACGGTGATTTCGACTCGCTCGCCCTCTCCGGCGAACATCACGGTATGCTCGCCGACGATGTCGCCGCCGCGAATGGCGTGAAATCCGATCGCCTTGGGATCGCGCTCGCCGACCTCCCCCTTGCGGCCGTGCACCGCGCTGCGTGCGAGGTCCCGGCCGAGTGAGCGTGCAATGACCTCGCCAAACTTAAGCGCCGTCCCCGAGGGCGCATCAATCTTGTGCCGGTGGTGCGCCTCGATGATCTCCACGTCGTATCCGTCCCCCAATGCGCGCGCCGCGGTCTCCGCAAGTTTGAACGCGACGTTCACCCCGACCGACATGTTGGGAGCAAACATGATCGGTATTTTCGCGGCCGCCGCTTCGATGCCCGCAAACTCGCCTACCGAAAAGCCCGTTGTCCCGATCACCATGCGCACGCCCTTCCTGAGGCACTGCTCCATATGAGCAAGCGTACCTTCGGGACGCGTGAAATCGATCAGGCAATCCGCCCCCGCAACCCCGTCGGCCAAGTCTGAAACAATCCTTACCCCGCAGGGATGGCCGACCAGCTCCCCGGCGTCTTTGCCGATCAAGGGACTTGCGGAAACTTCCAGCGCCGCGGCAAGCCTGAAATCCCCCGATCTGAGCACCATCTCGATCAGGGTTCGGCCCATGCGGCCTCCAGCTCCGGCGATGACGAGCTTCACTGT
>Ga0137451_1000043_pt1 | contig 40892 bp, 69 predicted proteins | sample EasRivERMGT500_2_FD_102336 | JGI IMG/M metagenome (GOLD analysis project Ga0137451, IMG submission 102336) | Soil microbial communities from meander-bound floodplain in the East River, Colorado, USA - East River MetaG ERMGT500_2 | ecosystem: Environmental > Terrestrial > Soil > Floodplain ... | reverse complement strand
GTTTCCAGCAGAGCTTTCATATTCCTCCAGAGGAGCGGTCTAGACTTCCCCGCTCCTTCTCCTTCCGCAGGAGACAGCCAGAATGGATCATCAGACAGCGCATCAAGAACTATTTCCCGGGAAGCGAGTCGTCCATAAGGTGTATCTCTTTTCAGGCGAGATCTACAAGATGAAGCCGACGTGGGCTGAGGTCTGGAATATAGACCGAGGCTATGAGCGCGAAGAATGGCCGTTCGGCAACATCGCGATCAGGACACCGAGGCTCGTCAAACGCTGGCCGAGACCTCTCCGCTTTCCCAGAGATGTCCCGTCATCAGTCTGTCACTGCAAGATTGGACGGATGATCGTGGAGGGACCGAATGAGATCAGATGTACAAGATGCACGTTCCTCGTCGGAGAAGAAAGTTTCCCTCGAAGGATCCTCCGAGCCGAGAAGTTCCTACGCAAAGCGTATCCTAGCCCTCGACCCAAAAGTAAAGCTCATAAAAGAATTCCACGACGCCGCCCGAGGAAGGTGGTTCGTCGTCGTGGAAAAGGAAGGAAGTCGAGGCGCAAGAAGTCCTAAAAACTCTCGCGGAAAATACCGCGTCGAATGGAGCTTCGTCCATCCCCAACCGAAGAGAAAGGAGACCAGACCGATGGCGAGCGCGGCGATCAAAAGATTCCCGCGTCTCCGCTTTCCACGATTGCGAAAAGGGCTCCGTCGTTTCCCACGGCTCAAACGCAAGATGAAGAAGTGAAAGCTGAGACCGGGAGTCGCTCATGTATGACATCACAGTAGCACTACGTCGGTTCCGCGGTCTCATCCGCTGGACGGCGAGGAAGTACAGCATTCTGGGCGACTTCCGCAGGTCGAGAGAAGATCTAGAAGCGGAAGGCCTCCTTGTTCTAGTGAAGTGCTGCCAGTCTTTTCCGGAAGGCGGGATGTACTTCGCCCGATATTTCAAACGAGCGTGGTACAATCGTCTCAAGAAGATGATCCGGTTCAGCAGTCAGAAGAAGAGACAAGGCACGGAGATAGAACTATTGGAGGCTCTTTCCATTCCAGATGTCGTCCCTGACTCGCGGGAGTATCTCCTCAGCAAGGCGGAAGAATTCCGTCCGCACCTTGACGCGGAGGTATTTCGTCTGCTTCAAATGCTCGTCGAACCTGACGAGCAAGTAATTGAATTCGCTTGGCGCGACTTCTGTCGGAAGAACAAACTGAGGTCACAGGGCCAGCGAGTTCCCGGATGGAAGCAGTTTCGAGTTCGAGCACGTCATATCCGGAGCGTGCTCAGGATCTCACCCTCGAAGATGAGGAGGAGTATCCGACAGATCCGGAGAGTAAGTCATCTACTCCATGGAGGAAAGTCCGCATGAAAAAGAAGAAGAAGCTGAAGGAGAAGGGCATCAAGAAAAAGAAGAACAAGCAAAAGAAGGGCAAGCATTCTCGCGAAGACGAGGACGAAGACGAGTCCTCTTCCGAGGATGAAGACGAGGACGAGGAGGAAGGTGACGCCGACGAGGATGAGGACGACGAGTCCGAAGACGGCGACGAAGACGAGGACAAATCTGAGGAGGATGAGGACGAAGACTCCGAAGAAGAGGACTCGGATGAGGACGAGGACGAAAAGCCCAAGTCCAAGAAAAAGAAAAAGAAATCCAAGGACGAAGACGAAGACGAGGATGAGGACGGGGAGGAGGAAGAGGACGAGGGCGAGGAAGAAGATGAGGACGAAGATGAGGACGAGCCCAAGTCCAAAAAGAAAAAGAAGAAAAAGTCCAAGGACGAAGATGAGGATGAGGACGAAGACGAGGATGAGGGCGAGGAAGAGGAAGACGAGGACGAAGACGAGCCCAAGTCCAAGAAAAAGAAAAAGAAGAAATCCAAGTCGGAGGACGAAGACGAAGATGAAGAGTCCGAAGACGAGGACGAAGAGGACGGCGACGAAGACGAAGACGAGGATGAAGATGAAGACGAGGACGAGGCCGAAGGGGGCCTCGTCCAGATCGACACCGACAAGTACAAACCTCGGGCTCCGTCTACGCCGATTCCGGCCGGAGTGGAGGACTGCTTCGGCAAGTACAATGACCCCGACGTTCCGGAGTGTCAGCGCTGCATCGAAGCCCCGAACTGCAAAGCTGTCATGAAGGCACGTCGTGAGGAGGAGGATAGCGACGTGAAGAAACACAAGAAGAAGAAGGGCCGGAAGCATCGGGAAGAGAAGGAAGCCAAGCCTGCGAAGGAAGAGAAGGTGGTCAAGAAGGGATACTCCTCCGCGGTCAAGGCAGTCCTGGCGAAGAGTCGTTACGAGAAGCTCAAAGGCGAGATCTCAAAGCGTGGTCCGAACAAGTTCTTCGTCCTCATCGGAGGACGTCGAGTCGTCCGGTTCACGAAAGCGAATCGCGACAAGGGCTTCGGCGTGCGGCTCCTGCTCGGCAAGGCGTACAAGCTGAAGGAGATCGGTCTCAAGACCGCCGATTGGCAGTCGAAGGGCAAGGGCAAGTTCGACTTCATCGGCAAGGCCGAGTTCCTCGGCAAGAAGATGCGCATCGCCTTCAAGAAGATCCGTTCGAAGCAGAGGAGCGAAGACTAGAGCCGAAATCGTGGCACCGTCTGAGTGAATCTGCATCGCTCAATCTGGGAGAGGCGGAGAAATTCGCCTCTCCTTTCTTTTTAGAACCGATAAGGAGACAGGAAATGAAGAAAATGAAAAAGAAAGACTCACGAGAACGCTGTTTGGACTGTGGTCATCTTGCCAGCCGTCACACTGACGATCCGGAGACTCCGTGTCCAGTCCAATATCCAGGTTCTCTTGGGGGATTTAACCTCTGTGAATGTAACGGTCTTGTGACAAAGAAGTCCGAACGAGAACGGAAGTCCAAACGCTTCAAAGTGAAAGACGAACGTTCCAACGCGAACGAGCGATATCACGCAATTCCGCAAGATCTTCTCTTCATCAATGCTCTTCTCTATCTCTTCTGTGAAGAGTGTGAGAAGGGGAGAGCTGTCGCTTGGGATGAGTCAGAAGGGATGTATTATCATACAAACACCCGTCACAAGTGCGAAGCTTCCCAGATTCGGGAACAGGTAGCCTTGCTTTTCGGAAAGGCTTTGGCAAAAGATAGGTTCATTGGAAAACTTTCACAACCTTCCTGTGGCTACTGTGGAGAGCGCAATCCTCTGAAGCCGAGAACTGTGAAAACTTCCAAAGGGATTTTCTGCAACGGGGCTTGTCAGAAAGACTCTGAAAACTATGACAAAGTCCTCGCGAAAAGAGTGTTGAATGGGGAGGGAGAATGAACATCGAACTGCAAAATTTCAATAGCATCAATCCGTGGAAAGGTCGTAACGCTACGGTCATAGGAGATGCGGATCGTATCGCCATCGAAATCGGAGTCGGTGAAGATAAACGGCTCATCCGCATCTCAGAGAGCAAAGGAAACGATCCGTACTTTGTTCAGGTCTCCTCCCCAGATGGTACGCTGGTCATCCACCCGGAAGTCTCAAATTGCATCCGCCTGACGGTCGAGAAATACGAAGACCTTGCCACGGCGCTCAAGGCTCGAGAGAGGGCCGAAAAGAAACAGGCTGGGAAGAAGAGAAAATGACACTCGGCTGGATCAAGTACGGACAGCTTCTCCACCTGATTCCAGAGGTCGGATGGGCTGGAGCAGGTGGAACGAAGATGCGTGTGAAGCTCTGGGAGGGACTAGTCAAGTCGGGAGTAGAGATACGCGTCCTCACAGAGATCTCTCACCGTCATATCCCGAAGCTGACTGAGATGCAGGGCAGGCTCGGCGGTCTCCTCCACTACTCTCCAGGCGGAAGTGTGAAGGGTCTGGATGCTCTGGTCGTGGAATGTGGGCCACAGAGCCTCCTCTATGGCTCAGGTGAGGGTCTTCCGTACGTGGTCAGGGCAAACATGCAGATCGCAGCGTACAAGGGTCTCGTGCTCTATTTCCAGCACGACCTAGACCTCGGCTTCTGTTTCACGACAGAGAGCTTCGGGCCAAGCTACTTTCTCCAAGGATGGGACAGGCTTGCCCCTTCGCTCTCTCTCACCGAAGACAAGACGTGGGTCATCCTCACGCAGCCGTTCAGGACGAATGCGTTCCGGGATCTCTACGGCGGTCGGAGAAGTCCCTACCGAGAGCTCAACATCCCTGTCGAGACGTTCACTATCGCGATGCTCGGCATTGAAGATCCCCTTCCGGTTCGCAAGAATCCGAAGTGGGATCTCGTCTATGCTCTCAATCACCGTCCCGGGATGTCATATCCCAATGTCCGAGACCTCGCGGACTACTATGGTGTCCACAAGGGCAAACGAGTCGCGATCTACGGAGAGTGGCCTGACAAGATTCAAGAGATGATGCCGAGAGTCCACTTCCCGGGAGCAGCTCCTCCAGGTCAGCAGCGAGAGAAGATGAACAAGGGAGCCTGCGGAATTCATATCGGTGGGAAGAGGATCTGGGCGACCGCTACGCTATCCTCCCGCTTCTATGAACACCTGAGCTCCGGGACAATCATGCTCTTGGACGACGGCTATAGCTGGCTCAAGGGTCGCACAGGGAAATATCTGCCACGACTGGCCGAGTCTCTGTTCGTCTCGAAAGACGACGTCCGAGGAGCAGTCACTGGCATCACTGTCCTTCCCTACAAAGCAAGGAAACACATCTGGGAGGAAGAATGGGAGGGTGTCCAGCATCTGAGAAACCCGCGTCTCTTATGTGAACGACTGTTTGAGATCATCAAGAAATATCGAGGTCAGTATCTCGCTCAGCACTACCGTCACATCGCTTGGAGGCAGGCATACTTGGACTTTCTGGAGGAGTACGGGAACTTCCAAGAGAGGATCAAGGTCAAATGCTTTCGTCGTGGATGGAAGAACGTGCTCCACTATCCGCGAGTCTGTAACTACTGTGGCAAGGAAGTCGCGTTTGAGAAGGGACATTTTTCTACCCCGATTCTGCGATGCGTGGAATGTGGGGGAAAGATGCCTCGTCTCCAACGACATCCCAGACTGAGGAGTAGATAATGAAAGAGAGAACCGGAAGAAGAGACAAGCCGAGAGACAGTGGCACTCTGCTCACCATGCCTCCTTGCATTGATTGCAAGAAGCCGTGGACGATGTTCGAAAGCGAGAAGGCGTGGTGGGATGAACTCGTCCTGAAGTTCAAGTACACCTTCCCGATCCGCTGCCCCGACTGCCGGAGAAAGAAGAAGGAGCGGAAGAACGAAGAACACAAGCTCCAGATCTCTGGACGTCTCAATGAGATCGCAGGGAATCTGGACGCCGGGATGTACGACCAGTTCGCAGAGGAAGGCAAGCTGGCTCAGGAGCTCCGGGAGATCGCGGAGCAGGTGGAGGGTCTGGAACGCAGTTTCTCGAGGCCGTCATGAAGAAGGACAAGCCTTGGATGAACATGCCAAAGGTAGAAGTCATCGAAGAGCATCTCGCTGGCTTCTACCGCTTCGTCTATGAGAGGCAGATGGTCTGGTTCCGCAGGTTCATCAAAAAAGAACCGCCTCCATGGACGAAGGACAAGTGGCTCCGCGACTACAAGTTCACCAACGTCTATCGAGAGCTTGACCGCGGAACCATCTGGCTGATGAAGAACGTCATCACTAAACTGAAGAGCTGGAGAACTCGCCAAGACGAAGTCCACATGCTCTGGAATATCGTTCTCTACCGCCTTCTCAATCGTGTTGAGACCTTCGAAAAGGTAGGGATCCCTACTCCTTTCTCTTGGAAGAAATCTGAGGGGATGGTATGGCGAGGCGAGCTCCGGCTGCTCCATGAGACGCAGTCCGTCTTCACGAATGCTCATCTCACCCTCCCGCAGAACAAGGCGGGAGCTAGTAAGCTCGACAAGTATTTTGAAGTTCTGGACAAGTTCCATCGGATGCTGCATTTCCTCTATGCGAAGATCAAGAAGGCGAAGTCACTAGAAGAGGTCTTCGTCCTTCTGCAAGAGATCCCTTGCGTCGGCCCGTTCATATCCTACGAGGTCTGTATTGATCTGATGTATGCGAAGATCATTCCATTCTCCGAGGACGACTGGGTCAATGCAGGTCCGGGATGCAGGGTCGGCATCCGTCTCATATTTCCTCTTAGAGCTGAGAGGAAAGAATGGGTGAGGGCGATAAAAGATCTTCGGCGCAATCAGCGAAAGCACTTCAGCCGCCTCGGTCTAGATTTCAAGTATTTCGCTAACCGAGAGCTCACGCTGCGGAACATCGAGCACTCGCTCTGCGAATTCGGGAAGTACTGGAAACTCTCGCACGGCGTCGGCAAGAACAGAATGCTGTTCAGGCCGACTTCTACTCCAGCCAAGCTCTTACCGAACGGCCAGATCCCCCTGACCTTTTAACCTCAGGTCGGGGTTTCATATTCGTAGGGAGGGGTCATGAAGGTCTACAGTGGGGAAGGTCTCGGATCGTTCTACTATGAACTGATCCGAGACATCACGAATCACGGACGTCGCATCACGACAAGAGGGCATGACTGTCTTGAGATGCCGGAGCCTGTTCTCTTCGTCTATGAGAAGCCCGGACATTGTTGGATGCGGACGCCGGGACGCAAGTTCAATCCGTTCTTCGCTCTGGCAGAGATCGTCTGGATCTTGATGGGCAGCGGCGACGTCGAATGGATCTCGTACTTCAACAGTAACATGCGAAGGTTCGCCGACAAGGATCAGCCGAACTTCCATGGAGCCTACGGTCTCCGAATGCGGAAATGGGGTAACGACTATCCGCTCTACCTTGCTGATGTCGAAGCAAGTTCTCTCGAGCTCATTGGAAAAGAAAGTGCTCCGATTGACCAGATCCAGCACGTCGTTCGCAAGCTACGAGAAGACCCGAACTCGCGTCAGGCCGTCATCTCCATGTGGGATCCGGTGAGAGACAATCTGGACAAGTCGGCGGACTATCCTTGCAATGACCTCGTGATCTTCTCTTTGCGAGAGGATGTTCTGGACATGACCGTTGTCATCCGGAGCAACGACGTCATCTGGGGGACGCCGTACAATGCCATCCAGTTCAGCCATCTCCTCTCCTACGTTGCCGGCTCGAGGATGGTGAAGATGGGAAAGATCTACTACTTCGTCCAGAACCTTCATTACTACTTCGACCTCTATAAGAAGACACTGGCGACTGTGCTAGAACGCGCCTTCTCTGACGACCACGCTCCAAAGCTGAAGGCCGAGGTCATTCCAAACTTCGACGTCGTCTCTCCGGAGGAGTTCACGAAGACGCTCGCGAACATCTCCTACATATTTCGGAACTACCGGGACATCAAGATTCCTCTTCCTGTCACTCAGGTGAGGTTCACGGGCGGAGGATATTGGAACCACACCATCCCGATGATGATCTGGCTCTATACCGTCATCAAGTCTGGACGGGTCAGTGATGCGAATGACCTGGACTTTCTTGCTGAGCGGGTCGTTTCTCTGGGGGAGCCGCTGACCAGTCTCATCTTGGACTTCTACGAGGAGTCCCAGAATCAACTAGCAAGGGAGGTTCTGCATTCATGCCGACGGACGCTCTTGCCTTCATCCGCCAGTTCCGTGTGATGAGTGAGGTAACACGGTACGGAAAGTTCAGGACACTCGTTCGGCAGACGAATGCCGATCACACGTGTCACGTGACGATGATGGCGTTCATATTTCTAAGCGACATCGAGAATCTTCTGGGGAGTGACACGTGTCAGCTTCGTGGTTGGACGTGGAGACGTGTCGCCCTCCGAGCGATGTTTCATGACTTTCCTGAGACCTTCACTGGAGACGTCTATGGAAATGTCAAGGACAAGTATCCAGAACTGCGGAAAGTCCTAGAAGAGATTGAGAACAAAGAGGTCTCGAAATTCTTCTCCGAATCTCAATTCGCTCGCCTCAGTGTCTTCACATCTGACAGCACAGCAGATGACCGTCTGGAAGACATCTACAAGATAGTCAAGTTCTGTGACATCCTGGAGAGATATTTCTTCTGTGAGGAAGAGATCTTGCTAGGGAACAGTCGTTTCTTGCAGCACTGGATTAGATCGAGGAACACACTGACTCATCTGTTTCCAGAATGCAAGATGCTACAGCACTCGCCAATCGCGATAGCGTTGATAGAAACCATTTCAAAGGCCGAAGGGCCGATGATCTAATCTCAAAGGGGGACGAGGAAATGGATGAGGCTCAGAAGCAAGAACTTCTGGCAGAAAAGAAACAGCAAGAGGAACGATATTTCTTGGCGAGGAATCGCGCTCTTGAGCGGAGTATCCGTGCCATCGAGATGAACCGCGAAGTCCTAAGCGCATTCCGCGACGGTCTGCATGTCGCAGAGGGCATCATGGATCCAGCGGAGTGTCTGGCGAAGTGTCTGCCAGAAACGAACTATGGTTTCGCGTTCATGTGCGGAGTTCTCTCTCGACTGGAGGCTCTCAAGGGGCAGCACTACGGAGCGTCATGGATGAAGCGAGGTGAGATCGGCATCCATGCGAACGTCGCTCGCAAGTTTGACCGTCTGGAAGAATTGATGCAGGGCGTCGGGGAAGAGGGGGAGACGGTCGGCGTGAACTGTGGTGACATGGCGGTCTATGCTCTCAAGTGGATGACGTTCCGCGCTGAGTTTCAGCCAGCCGAAATCCTCTCGATCATCCAGGAGTGCATCAAGCTGAAACCGAAGCTCGACACTGAGAGTAAAGGCGAGGCTCCGTTCACTGAGAGCCTCGGCGACGCCTGACGAATTGCTGGGACGACCCTCGGCAGGGAGGCTCTGATCATGAATCAGGCTGTTCAGGTTCGACTCCTGTCGTCCCAGCCAATCTCTTCGGGGGTGCGGCTGGCTGGCTGATCATCCGACTCGCAAATCGGTGATAGCGGGTTCGATTCCCGTCACCTCCACCATCTTTGGGAAGGAGAAAAGCATGTCCGAAGAACTGACGTACAGAGCTAGAGACAGATCTACAGTCATGTTCACGCGATATCTCCCAGAAGAGATCCGCGCGGCATGGCAAGACAAGAAGGGACAGGGTCATCGTGAAGCGGTCCAACGTGGCCGAGATTGTGTGATCGTTGAATGCTCCGATGAGAACGCTGTCGTCCTTGCAGCGCTCTTTATCCGGTGCGTCTTTGCGATCCCGACTTGCACCTACTACAATGGAAAGACCTTGTCTCTCTATTGTGGGGATTCAGGAAGTGGTGTGGAGGAATGTCTGGCGCACGCTCGGGGTCTCGTTCAAGGATATTTCCGGAGTCCTCTGGAAGGGCCAGACCTGTTCTCTTCGTAGGAGGCTCAGATGCCGTGGTCAGAGGCAGAGAAGAAGAAACACATCAAGAAGCGGATGATCGACGGCAAGCCTCACTATAGCAAGGAGACTCCTCGCCTCCCGAAGGACAAGAGAAAGAAGCCGCCGAAACCTACTCCACCGAAGCGGGTCAGAGAAATCATATCTGTTCCCGCGAAACTTGTGGAGAGAGTTCCAATTCCTCCACCGCATGAAAGACACTCGTCCATTCGTTCGGACATCGAGATGATTCCAGCGATCAGACGACCCGGAAAAGGGAGAGGCCTTCATCGTGGATCGCACAGTCGCAGCGGCAAGGTGCGTCAGTGGTCTCACGATGACATCATCAGACTGAACAGAGAACGCAATGAGTCGCTGAGCAGTCTCTTAGCTGAATTTGGAGTTGACCTATGAGAAAATCGATGCATCTTACCACCGACTACAGTGATGAGAAGTTTGTCAAAGAGGCAGAAGCATTCCTTTCAGAGTCGGAGCGTGCTGGAGAATTCGTTGATGTCAGTGCGCTCTACGATGAAGTCGGGACACGCCTCGGAATCGTACACTTGACAGTGAACAATCCGAGGCGTCCGGCAGCGATGACTCTGCTAAAGACAAAGGTGGAGAGGCTTCTTCTCTCACGAAGCCATATCCAGCACAAAGTCGCAGGGACAGACAAGCGAAAGACTCTTCTAATTCGTTGGAGTGCGGAGTCTCGTACTCCAGAAGCTTCTGACGACCATCGTCCATCGAAGCCGACCAGCATTCTGGACGATCTGCCCGAAGAGCTCTCTTCCACTTCATATTTCTATGTCGTGGAGGAGGAAGTCCGAGGCTTCCTCCGCCTGCTCAAGATGGCGAAGGACGCAGTCAAGGACGGAAAGCAATTGCCAGTTCCAAAAGACACCTATCTTCGCAACGTCGAAGTGAAAGGCTCGGCTCTTCAGGCCGCGCTACGGTTCTTCCTTGAGAGGACTGAATTGACATGACGGTGAAGCTGGACATCATCCGGGAGCCAGACGAGTTCTGCCGTCCATGTGGGATGTACAAACAGTGTGAGACTCCCATCATGAACGGTGAAGGCTCGGACGATCCGATCTGGTCCTTCATAGGCGAGGCTCCCGGAGGGGAAGAGGACGACGAAGGATATCCCTTCATTGGAGAATCCGGTCAGCTTCTACGGGAGATGATAGAAGCGATTGGCATAGATCTCCAGAAGTGCCGCTTCTCCAACGTGGTCAGATGCCGTCCGGCCGACAACGACCTCACCAAGTTTCCAAACGCGATAGACCACTGTCGTCCTCATATCCTCAGGGAGATCCGAGCGACCAATCCAAAGGTCGTTGTTCTCCTTGGGAACTCCGCCATCGAAAGCATTCTTCACAAACGTGGGATCACGAGACTGAACGCTCAGGTCTTCCGAGCTCATGGACGCGACTACGTTTGCGGAGTCCATCCAGCCTACGTTCTGCGGAACAAAAATCCTCAGACGACTGCGATGCTCAGAGATGCGCTACTACTTGCGTCAAATCTAGGGAAGCCGAAGAAACATAAAGGGAAGGAGTTCTCTCATGAGTATATTCGTGACCGCAAGATGCTCCAAGAATACGTGGACATGCTCAAGAAGAAGACTTTCCTGACGACAGACATCGAAGGCAGCACGCTCTCTCCGCATAACAAAGAGATCAAGCCTCAGATTGCCTGTGTCGGCTTCGCATGGGACATCCGTTCGGCCGTCTGTTTCCCTGTCCAAGGTCGTGTAGGAGTCAAGGTCACAGTGTCTCCGGAAGAGGTGATGGAAGCCGTCGGAGAATTGTGGACAGACCCCGACATCAAGTTCGCTCTTCACTTTGGAAAGTATGACTACGTCTACACGGCTGTCCTTCACAAGATCAGGATCAAGAATTACTGGATGGACACTGGCCTCGGCTCCTACGCTCTGAACGTCTACAAAGGAGGACACGGTCTCAAAGACTGGGCTTGGAAGCTGGGAATGGGTGGATACGAGCTTGAGATGAGAACCTTTCAGCGAGAGAACAAGATCATGGATCCCGAGGAAGGCGGGAACATGGTCTATATCCCCGCGAAGATTCTCTATCCGTACAATATGAACGACTGCATCGCGGACTTCCGGCTCGCCTTGTACCTCTACAAGAAACTGAAGAAAGAAAATCTGTGGAATCATCCGTTCAAGTTTCCGCTGATGTACCATCTGTGGACAGCGGCACAGATGGAAATTACTGGCCTGAAGCTAGACCTGAAGCGCAACGGAGAGCTCCTGGAAGAGTACCCAAAGATTGTCAAGGGGAAAGAAGACAAGCTGAGAACGTTCCCAGAGGTCAAGGAGCTCGAGCAGATCCGCCTGCGTGAACTCATCAAGGAGACGGCGGAGCGTGTTCACAGCTACAAACGTCCGGTCGCAAATCCAAAAGAACGCATCCTGGAGCTCGTCAAGCGTCACAGAGAGCCAGTCAACCTAAACTCCACCGACAACAAGCGCGAGCTCGTATTTGAGATCATGGATCGTGAGCCTCTCTGGGACACACCCTCCGGAGACAATCCCTCTACCGAGCGCGAAGTCCTAGAAAAGCTGAACGCGAAGAAGAAGAGCAAGGTCATCACGCTCCTGCTCCAGATGGGCGAGTACTCCACGTCCTATTCGAAATACATCAAGCCAATCCAGAAGTGGGCTGGCCTCGATGGTCGCACTCACACGACATACCGTCCCAGTGGTCAGGTGACGGGACGAGTCTCCAGTGCTGACCCGAACCACGAGAACCTGCCGAAGCGTGGTCGTCTTGCCAACATCCTGCGGTCTCAGTTCGTCCCAACGAATGACGATTATTTCTTAATGGCTTCTGACGAGAAGCAAATCGAGATGAGGCTCTTTGCGGACAGGGCCAAAGACGACATGATGATCGAGGAGTTCAACGCTGGCAAGGATCCTCATCGCATGGGAGCGGCCATCGGCTTCGGTGTCTCGGAGAGTAAAGTCACAAAGGAACAGAGAACGGCATCGAAATCCATGATCTCATTCGGGCTTCTCTATGGAAGAGGCGCTCCGGCTCTGGCAGCGGATATGGGATGGTCTATCCGGAGAGCGGAGAAGTTCATATCCGACTACTTCGGCAAGTACGACGACTGCTATGCGTACCGACAAGAGGTCGAAGAGTTTGTTCGGAAGCACAAGTACGTCCTCTCCTATTTTGGCCGCCGTCGCTGGCTCCTCGGTGTGGACAGCGATGAAGACAAGATCGTTCATGAGGCTCTCCGTCAGGCGGTCAACACTCCAATTCAAGGAGACGCAAGCGATATCACATGGTCGGCAGCGTGGCGGATGTCCAAGTGGCTCCAGAAATATCGCATGAAGAGCAAGGTCGTCATCGTCATCCACGACGACATTACGATGGACGTCTACCGCAAGGAAGCGCAGGACGTTCTAGAGATGAAGTACAAGTTCATGACCGACCGCAAGTGGATTGAGAAGATGACCGGATGGTTCTGCGAAATCCCATTTGACATTGACGTCTCGGTAGGGCGGAGCCTCGGTGCAATGAAAGAGCTTGAGCGTAAGGGGAAATCCGAATTCATTCTGCCGACCGATCTAGTAGCCTAGCAGGGTTTCATTCTAGTGGAGGGAGCTCATGATCCTGAAATACATTTTGTCTCACAGTGAGGTAGAAAGACTCATCGCTGGTCACATAGTTCCTGTCGTGGTCGGAAAGGAGCATGTGGTTACGGTAGACGGAGCAAAGTGCGAATCAATCGAGATCGCTCTCCCTCTTGCAATGATCCCGAGCGTCATCCGTACTATGCTAGAAGAGGAGGAACATCGTCGTGTTGAGGAAGCTTCCCGTAGTAGTGAGGCTTGACCCGGAACAGGTTGACAAGTCTGACCTCATTCGGGAACTGAAGATAGACAAGCTTCGTCTCGACCACGAGCTCATCCATCAGCCTGGAAAATATGCGTGGTGGGCGACTCTCTACGCCGAGTGCTCCGCAAGGGTCGATCTCTTGCAGGAGAAGCTGGAGCATCTCGAATCGCGACTCTTCATCAAATATCTCAAGTTCCTGCATGAGAACAAGAAGGGCAGGATCCGTGTCGCGGACGTCAAGCACTACGTCCTGCTGAACGGAAAATATCAGGCTCTCCAGAAGAGACTTCGTCATTGGAGAGCGGCCGAGCGTTTGTTGAAGTACGGCGTCCGAGCATTCGAACAGCGCAAGGACGTCTTGCAGTCGTACTCTGCGAACATACGCAAGGAGCAAGATTCCGAGCCGAAGGTTCGCAAGAAGAAAAGGGAGGAAGATGGGGATGACGAATAGGAGGATACGGACGTGACGATGACACCTGAGCAGGTCGCAGAGCATCGGAAGAAGCTCAAGAAGAAGAAGGGCGGAAAGGACAGGTGGACAAAGATCGGGGAGGGCTCGACCTTTATTCGCGTCGGGAAACCGTGGAAGAAAAATGGAGAGTTCTGGAAGGAGGTCTTGTTCCACGGACGCTGGCCGAACAAGGTGTATTGTTCTCAGAACGACAAGGACGAGGAGACTGGCAAGCCTCGTCGCTGTCCGGCGTGCCGGAGACAGAAGGCTCTCAAGGGGGACAAGAGCAAGTCCGCGAAGAAGCTGTTCGGGCTGCTCAGCCAGAAGACCGAGGGTCTCTGGAACGTTCTCGTGGCGCGGGTGAAAAAGACGGAAAGTGGTCTCAAGGTGAAGGGCTACGAGGATAACAAGTTCAAGATCCTCCGTCTGGCTCTGAAGTGGCACACCGGACTCTTGGACGTCTTCGCAGATGAGGACTTCCGCAAGAAATCCATCCTCGGCATCGCCCATCCGAAATATGGTCGGCTCGTTCGCGTCAATCGTGAAGGGACTGGCCGGGATGACACCGAGTACAAGTTCAAGGCGATGGACGTTTCCCTGCTCGCTCCGACCAAGGAACAACGCCTCGCTCTCTTTGAGACGCTGAACGATCTGGACGAGCTCGTCTCGGGGAGTAGCGAAGAAGAGCTGGACGCCTTCGTCCGCAAGATGGAAAAGAAAGCCAAGAAATCCTCTTCCGATGAGGACGAGGATGAGGATGATGACGAGCCAAAGAAAAAGAAATCCCGGGACGAAGACGAGGAGGAAGAGGAAGACAAGGATGAGGAGGAGTCCGAAGACGAGGATGAGGACGAACCCAAGTCCAAGAAAAAGAAAAAGAAGAAGTCCAAGGACGAAGACGAAGATGAGGACGAAGACGAGTCCGAGGACGAAGATGAAGACAAGGAAGAAGAGGAGGAAGACGAAGAAGAGGAAGACACCGTCCCGGACGACGATGATGACGAGGACGAGCCCAAGTCCAAAAAGAAGAAGAAGAAAAAGTCCAAGAAGTCGAAGGGCGAGGACGAAGACGAGGAGGAAGAGGAAGCTGACGAGGGCGAACTCGACGAGGTCTATGAGGAGATGAAGTCATCCCTCAAAGGCAAGAAGAAAAAGAAGAAGAAGGAAAGGGAGGAAGAAGATGAAGACGAAAGCGAAGACGAGGATGAAGACGAAGAAGAGGACGACGACGAGGACTAGCTCCAGGCCGTCGGCCGCTTCCACTCGCAAACCGCCATCGCCTGCCCCTCCGGTGGAGAGGTCTGACGAGGCCAAACAGTCCAAAGCTCCCGCTCCGGACGCTGGCGCTTCCGAAGGCGACGAGCAGGACGGGGAGGACTCCTCGGAGGGCTAAATGGATCGCTTAGAGCAGTACATCAACATCACGTTTCTGGCTCAGTTTCTAAACGTGATGACTCCGAGCGATCTTGAGGCGTACCGATCCGTGTGCAATAAGGCGCGGATCGGTGCTCCTCTCTCTGCTCAGGACTGTCAGGTACTAAAGGATATCGTTTCCAAATTTGAGGGAGCTCCGAATGCCTCCAATTCTTAGATTTCCTCGTCTCGGGAAGGAGAAGTACCGAGGGGTCAGCGAGCGGCTTATCCGCAGAGTCGTGAAACGGATCAACCGACAGTACCACAAGGCACACAAGGATCATGAAGGCGATGTGGTGAGTGTGCTCGGCGAGTCCATATTTTCCAGACCAAGAGCCTACGTCTCCAGCGGCATCGTGCCGATTGACTGTGTGGTCTGTTACGGAATGGGATTTCCATCAGGCATCGTAGAAATCTTCGGGCCGGAGGCAAGCGGGAAGACCGCCGTCTTGGAGCACACTCTCGCAGAAGCGCAGCGACAGCGGTACTACACTGGACTGATCGTGGCGGAGTACTCTCTCGACTATCGTCGGGTGAAGACGGTCGGTCTCAACGAGGAGCAGCTTATCATTTCGGACGCCGAAACGATTGAAGACGTCTACGAGCAGATACGCGACATCGTCAGAGAGATCAGGAAGAAGGATTCAGAGACGCCTATCGTCTTCGGATGGGATTCTATTGCAGCTACTCCCACTCGTAGTGAGATGGCAGAGACTGCTGACCTGGAGATGAGCGACATGGGGAAGAAGGCTCTCCAAATGAGCAAGTTCTTCCGTCGGCTTGTCCGTTTCCTTTTTATGAACAAGGTCTGTCTCATCTGCATCAATCAGACGCGCGTCAATCTGGGGCAGATGTGGGGAAACAAGGAAGCGACGTCAGGCGGAAAGGCGCTCAAGTTCTACGCATGGGTTCGATGTCGCATCCGGCAGATGAAGCCTATCAAAGGAAAGGGAGGAAATGAGATCGGCTTCATGTGTGAGCTCAAGGTCGTCAAGAACAAGATCGCTCCGCCGTTCAAGGTCTGCAAGGTTCCCATCTTCTGGTCTCGCGGGATTGACAATCCTCGTGCAGTCTGGGAGTACGCCATTGATCTCCGCGTCTTCAAGCGGAAGGGGTCGGCGCATAAGTTCAATGGTCATCTAGTGACAAGGAGGACGTTCCCGAAGTTCTACGCTCATCACAAGAAGGAGATCGACGCACTGATCCGCAAGGCTTCGGCGCAAAGCTACGAGGAGGAAGAATGAAGCCTAGGACGACCGTCATAAACTGGCATAAGGAGGAGAAGAGATTGGAGGACATCTACATCGGTAGACCCTCCGCATGGGGAAATCCGTTCAAGCTACGCGATCCAGCGGATCGAAAGAAAGTTCTCCTGAAGTACGCGAAATACCTGCTGAAGCGGATTGACCTTCTGGAGAGGATTCCGGCTCTGCGGGGAAAGCGACTTCTCTGCTACTGTACGCCGAAGCCGTGTCATGGTCATATCCTTGCAAAGCTGGCAAACTCTGGGAAGATCACGGTTCGTGGTCTGTCCAAGAAACTGAAGAGACTGATCGAGGAGATGGAAACATGAACACTCTGATTTTCGATGGCAATAATGCCGCGTGGCGTCTACAGAAACGTCTTCCAGAGCTGACGGCGAAAGGTAGACCCATCCAGGTTGTCTATGGATTTCTGCGCCTCATCCGTTCAGCGCTGGAAAAATTTGAGCCGACAGGGGCTCTCGTCGTTTGGGATTCTGGCAGGCCGAGAATTCGGCAGGAGATATTTCCGGGCTACAAGCATGACCGAGCGGAGAGGAGAGCGCACCCGACTGAGGAACAGGCTCAGGAGTACAAGTCGGTGAGCACTCAGCTCCAGGTCATCAGGAAGTTGCTCCCAAAGCTCGGTGTCGCGCAGGTCTCGTTTCAAGATACCGAGGGCGACGATCTCATCGCTATCGCAGCGTGTCACACCCTCAAGGGGCGGAAGACCATCATATCCTCCGATCGAGACATGCTTCAGCTCGTTGATGAGGACATAGATGTCTGGTCGCCAATCAAGGCAGAGCTCTACACCCGCAAGAACTTCTTTAAGAAGCTGGACATGAGTCCGGCTCAATACCTGGAGTTCCGCTCTATTGTGGGCGACAAGACCGACACTCTTCCGGGAGGCGCGAAGGGTCTCGGTGAAGAAACTGCCAAGGAGCTCATATCTAAGTACGGCTCCATCAAGACGCTTTTCTTGCCAAAGATCCAGAAGAAGGTAGAAGCAAAGGGAAATCGGTACGCTCTTCTGTACGGAGAAGGTGTCAAGGAGCGCATTGAGCTAAACCTCAGGCTGATGGATCTTCGCCGCGTTCGTAGCAATCGAGTCATCGAGAGAATTAACACTGTGACTTCCGAAGCGAAGACGTCGTTTAACAAGGCCACTGTCCAGAAATTCTGCATCGAGCAGGCGTTCACGTCTCTACTTCGGGACTTCGGGCGGTGGATATTGCCTTTTGAAAGTTTGAAGGGAGCGAAAGATGAATGACACGAAAAAGAAGAAAGTGAATGTGTTGGATCTCGTGACTAAGATCCTCGTCGATCAGCTTGGAGCTTCCGAAAAAGAGGTCACACTGGAAGCGAAGCTCCGCGCTGACCTCGGCGCAGATTCTCTAGATGGACTGGAACTGATCATGGAAGCCGAGAGCGTCTTCGGGATTGAGATTCCAGACGAAGACGACTTGGAGAACAAGATTGTGACCGTGAAAGATGCTGTGGACTACATCGAGAAGCGTCTACAGCCGAACGCGTGAGAGGAGAAAAGCATGTTGATGACGATAGGAATTCTCTTGATCTTCTTCAGCTTGCTGATTGGCCTTCTCCAGTTCGCATTTCGGATCGGCTTCTGGATGGGCTACCAGTCCGCTATCGGAGATGCTCAGTCTGAAAGGGAAGAAGTTCTCACGACGGCGAAATCTAGCAAGCCAAGAGTGACATGGGCCGACAGACAGTTCTTGCGGAGAATCAACATCCGACCATGACCATTAGGCGATTTCCGAGGGAGAAAAATAACGACATGGACGATGGCCGCATGGTCTCTCGGAAGTTCTACTCTATGAACTCCGTCTACTCTGTGGTCGAGCAGATCGCCCGAGGGGAAGGAACTAAAGGGTTCTCTCGAGACAGCCAGATCATCGCATGTCGCTGGCTCGGCGTGGGGACCATCACACAGAGCATCGCCGAACAGTGGCTCCAATGGACAAGGCGCTCCAATCGAAACGACCGCGAGTTCTTGACGGATGGGAGAGTCCCCCACTGTCCATTTCGCTCTCCACGGATTGTGAGGCATCCTCGTCTCAAGAAAGGGTCGGGTCAATTTGAGATGTTTGGTGGGGAGGAAGAGTGAGGCGAAAAAGGAAGCTCTGGGAAGTCCGTGAAGATCTGAGACCCCTGCTCAGGGAAGCCAAGGAACTGTTTCCAACTCTTCTCGGGCATGTGAGGACGAAGCGTGTACTTCTGTGCTCATTCATGTCGAGGAAGAGCGGTCATATCGCACGCATCAGCCGCAATCGTTCTCCGTGGGCTCTGGCCTTGCCAGAGTACGACTACGCTATCGAGTTCTGGGAGCCGCGATTCAAGATCTCGAAGCTGGCCTACCAGATGTTCGTTGTCGTTCACGAGCTCTTCCATATCCCGCAGGGCGGATTCGACCAGAACAATCCGCTTCAGTATCGCAAGTTGATCAAGCACGATCTGGAGGACTTTGTATTTCTTCGCCAGATGTACGGTCTCCAATTGGAGAGTGTGGATGATGTCTTGAAAGGGGAGCTCGCCCTTCTCAAGAAGAGCAAGAAGACAGGGCCAGCCCGTTTCCCACGGACGCTGAAGATCAAATAGGAGGAGTCATGGAAGACAGAAGTCTCATCGTCGCTCGCTGCGTCAATGCTGCGTCCTCGGACAACCGACTCTTGAACGGGGAGCACTACGCCATCTTTTTCAAGGACCTTTACTATCACGTCGTCTACGTAGGAGTGTACCAGATCCCTGATGCGTTCTTTGGGCTTGGCCTTGAGGGATCCAATGTGGAGGAGTTCGTCCAGAGTGAAGACAAGCTCTGGCGTACTCATCCAGACCGAATCTTTCAGGAGGAACTGTATCTCGGTGAGTTCTCCATTTCTCGCTTTGAGATTCTCCACACGAAGCCCGAGATCCTCTCCGCTCTTCACACAGTCCGGGAGCGCACGGCATTCACGTCAGGAGCGTACAGGGAGAAGAAATGATTCTCCAAGAAGTCAAGATCATCAAAGCTAAGACGGACGACGGCAGATACGCGCTGAAAGATGAGAGCAATCTGAACACACAGATCTGGATCCAGCCACGGACGACCAGCGTTCGCCGTCACTACAATCCAAAAGTGGGAAACTTCTATATCCTGATGGTGGACACAAAAGACGGCGAAGCCCTCCCTGTCGAGCTCTTGGAATATACTTCCCATTTTCTCCTTGAGGAGCAGATATGAAAAAGATCTCGCTTACGAATTCGCCAGAGCTCGCAATCGTAAGCGATGGAGACTTTGCCAAAGTCTCCAGAAGGAAATGGTATCTTGGAAAAGACGGACATGCCAGATCTACAGTGACTCCGCATATCTATCTTCATCATCTCATCAATGGAAAGCCTCCAAGAGGATTGGAAACCGATCACAGAAATGGAAATCGCTTAGACAATCGTAGAAGCAACCTGAGGAATGCCACTCATCGGCAGAATCAGATGAACATGGGAAAACATCGCGACAATGTCTCAGGTTTCAAAGGGGTCTTTAGGCGGTCTGGAAGGAAGAAGTGGAATGTGCAGATCAAGGCAAACGGAAAGCGAAAGTTCTTAGGCCGTTTTGACTCTCCGATTGAAGCAGCTAAAGTTTACGACAAGGCTGCAAAGAAACTCTTCGGCGAGTTCGCTCGCTTAAACTTTCCGATGAGGTTTTCAAGGGGGACGATATGATGATCTGCGAGACCTGTGAAAAGCCTCAGACAAGCATTCCGCCGGAGGATCTTATTTCTAGGCGAGGCTATGTGTGGCATCGTCCTTGTGCTCGCATCATCAAATTCTCAGACGGCAAGGAGTTCATTGACTTCCCGTCAGATGGCAAGCTGACACCGACGACGATCATGCACGACTGAGAGGACTCATGGATCTCCGCTTCCTAGCGACGGGAGACATTCAGGCTCATAACTGGCGTCAGTTCGCAGTGACGCGCAAGAACGGGATGAACTCACGACTCTACAACATCTTGAAAGTCTTCCGCATCCTGAGGGCAGAGTCTCTGGAACGGGGAATAAGGAGGAACCTTCTCAATGGTGATATATTTGAAGAAACAGACTACATCCCTGTGGAAGTCTACGACGCTGTCTATCGAGAACTGGAGGAGACGCATGACGCTGGCATCGAAACAGTCATCAATCTGGGGAATCACGATATGTCTCTGGCTTCCACCGCGCGTCTTCTTCACTCTCTCCGACCGTTTCGCAAAGTGGCCCGCATTGTCGAGACGCCTGAGATCGTATGGGATCGCGTCTTCGTTTTTCCGTATGAGCCGGATTCTGACGCGTTCAAGTCGCGCCTTCAGAAAGCTCGCCCGAGAAGCCCTTCAGTTCTCGTTCTGCATAGCGCGGTTCAGGGAGGCCATGTCGGGCCAAGAGACTATCTGCTTCGATGCCCCGTCAAGCTCGCTGATCTCTACCCCAAAAGATGGAGACTCGTCCTCCTGAGCGACTTTCACACGTCGCAGTTCTTGCGGAAGAATGTGCTCTACATGGGAAGTCCGCTCCAGCACACTTTTGGTGAGAACCATCGGCCGTGCCTCTGGGACATTTCTCTGGCCGACAAAGTCAGGCTTCGCAAGATCTACACGAACCTGCCGATGTTCAAACGGGTCACATTGGATGAGGAGAAGCTCACTGAACTGAAGCGCGATATTTCCAAGGGTCACTGCTCGCTCTCCGGGCACTATGTTCGGTTCACAGTCGGGCCGGATGTGGACGACGGCGATGTCGAAGAACTGGCTGAGGCTGGAAAATTTCAATGCCAGATCCATCACGAAGGAGAAGAGGAAGGAACAGACGAGCCTGCTCTTAAGACGATGACGGCAGTTGAAGTCATATCTCGCTACGTCACGTCAAAGGTTGACAGTGAGCGGCGAAAAAGCCGTCTCATATCTCTAGGAACGAATCTCTACGGAGGGTAACATGGGAAGTGAAAAGGGAAGAGAGAACATCAATTGGAAGGACAAGAAACTGAGTCCGCTCAAGGCTCTTGCCGGAGTTCTGTATAAACTCGGAGCACATAACAAGTCCGTTCTGTGGGCACGAGCGGAAAAATACTGGCCGAAAGTTTCCAAAGTGTTTTTCGGCAGAGCCTACTCTCTGGAACAGACGCAGACGTACGTCGAAGTAGATCAGCATCGCGTTCTTACAGCACAGAAGCTCCTTCAGAGAGGTCACAAGGTCTGTTTCGAAAAGACCCATGAGTACAACCTAACTGAAATGGACAAGGTCTGCAAGGCGATTGGGAAGAGAAATCCCTTTCGGAAGTCGGAAGATCTGTCAATGGAAAAGCGAATGAAGCGGGTCGAAGACATCCTGCAAGACCAGATTGAGGAGAGAGCTGAATTGGACGAAGCGTTCGACGAGGACTAAATGATCGAGTTCCGCAGACTAGAGATCAACAATTTTCTCAGCTTTGGGGAGAAGCAGGTGCTCTCCTTGTCTGGGCAGGGCATCGTCCGAGTGGAAGGGAAGAATTTGGACGAACCTGACGCCGATAGTAACAAGGCCGGAAAGTCTGCGATCATCGAAGCTCTCGTCTGGGCTCTCTTCGGGAGAACGATTCGCGGAGTGAAGCACGACCACGTCGTCAATCGGTTTGCGAAGAGAAACTGCTCCGTCTCTGTCTCGTTCCTTATAGGCGGAAAGAAATACAGGGTCGTTAGGCATCGTCGTCATCGGAAGAGCGGGAATGCTCTCCATTTCTGGAGGGGAGACGCTCTCCTCTCTGCTCGTCACGACGAAGAGACCCAGAAGAAGCTAGAAGCTGTGATCGGTGTGGACTACCAGACCTTCACGAACTCCGTCATCTTTGGAGGAGCTCGACCGTTCGCAGCACTCACAGATTCCGAGCAGAAAAAGGTTCTGGAGTCGTTCCTCCATTTCCGTGAGTTCGATGAGGCTCTCCGTCGCGCAAAGAATCTAATAGTAGAGGGGAAGGAACGGCTGCATACACTCGAATTGGAGGTCTCGGGAGAGAGCGAAAAGGTTAAGGGTCTGCGGAGCCACATCGCGTCGCTCCGGAAGAGTGAGCGTATATTTCGCAGGTCTCGGCAAGGACAGATTGACGAGCTGACTGGAGAGCTTGAGGAAGCAAAGAAGTCTCTTGTGAAGCTTGCCAAGCGTAAGGTCTCGGCCTTGCCAAAAGGTGAGCTAGAGCAGGCGGAAGAGCGAGTCGAGCAGTTCGTCTCGCGCATATCCGCGCTCACATCGCGGGTGAGGCTCGAACACAAGAACCTGCGAGCGTTGAAAGAGAGCATTCGCGATCGCGAGAAGCTGGTAGGGAAGCCGTGCCCGACGTGTCGTCGGATCATCACGGAAAGGACGCTATCGGCTTATCTCGATCACGTGCGAAGCGATCGGGGTGCGTCCCATAATAAGATCGCGGGATGGCGTGACAAGATCGCGGATCTCGAAAGGAGGCTTGCGTATGGTCGGAAGAACCTAAACCGACTACGACAGAAGCATCGTTCCCAAGAACTAGAGGGAAAATCACAATCCATGCAGAAACAGGATCTGGGGGAGCGGGTCAGCCTCGTGCATGAGAAGCTGAGAAAACTCCGCTCCTCCGGATCCCCATTTCGGGAAGAGATCGAAGATCTGACGAGGCAGTACTCACGTCATATTTCTAGACATCTCGTCCTGAGCTACCAGCAAGAGCAGCTAGAGAAAAGGCTCGCTGACTTGCGTTTCTGGGAAGAAGGCTTTGGTAATCGCGGGGTCAAGTCCCTCGTCATCCGAGAGTCTCTTCCTGCGCTCAACACGAAGCTGGCAGAGTACTCGAACGACATATTTCAAGGCTCGGCGGAATTGCGGTTCGTCCCAAGTCGGAAGACAAAAAGAGGTGAAGAGCGTGAACTATTCTATGTCCATTACGATGCGAAAAGGGGTTCTGCATCTTACGCTGGCGAGTCTTCCGGTGGACGACGAAGGATCGACATCTGCATACTTCTTTGTTTTTCTTGGCTGTCCCGGACTTGCAATCTCTTGCTTGTGGACGAACTCTTGGATGGTCTGGACGATACAGGGCGGGAATCTGTCCTTGGAATTCTGGCAGAGCTCAGAGGAACCGTTCTCGTTATTTCTCACCGAAGGGAGCTGAAGGCTCGCGTCGGGAAGGTGTGGACAGTCATCAAGAAGAAAGGCTTCTCGCGAGTGGAGATGTCATGAAGAAGAAACGGATCTTTGACAATAGGAAGGTCACCGAATTGATGACCCACTACGTCAAACACCCGCGGAGAAAGCTCCGAGACGAGATCATGAGACGTACTTACCCTTTGATCGATGCGGCCATATCTCGGAAGAGGATGTACAGCAATCGTGATGACTTGCGACAAGAATGCGCCCTCAAGGTCTTGACGGCTCTCCCGAAGTTCAGTTACAAGAGAGGCTCGGCTTTCGCATTTCTCTGGTCGGTCGTCTGTAACACTTGCATCACGCAGAACCAGAGGCTGACGTTCATTGACCAGAGCATAGATTCTGACGACGACATCCGGCGCGAGGCCGAAGGAACTGTCCCATCGTTTGACACGCCTGAACGACGCTATATCCTCAAGCTTCTGTCCTCTTTCTTCGACAAGGCTTTCTCCAACGGGGATGATCCAACAGCAAAGCGGAAGCAGAAGAAAGCCTACGACTACATCTCAGCGTCCATCGTCAGCGGCGAATTCTTCAAGAACCGTCATCGTGTGGCGAGCAGGCTGAGGCGGTTCGGGTTCTCGAAGAAGGAATCACAGTATTTCCTAGATCTAGTTCTGGTCAGGGTGCGAGAGAAGCTATTGCACGCTCGCGAAGAAGCGTCTAGTCTTCGAACCATGAGGTTCGGCCCTGTCCAAGATGACTCCGGAGAATAAAACTCGTCATGTCAATGCGGCTTCTACTGGACAAGCTGTCTCGTCTCTACCCCAAGTCGCTCGTCGGGGAATTCTACAGAATCTTCGGTGCAGAAGTCACAGAGAAGCTGCTGACTGTCTTTGGAGGGACGACCATCCGCGTTCCGACGACCAAGGATCTCCAGGAAGCGCAGCGCAATCTGGCGATCTATGACACGCTTATCCGCTCCACGACGTCCAAAGAATCTAGGCGTCTGAGTACTCAGCTCTCAAATAGGTACGACGTCACGAAGAAAGAGATCCGCGTCATATTTCGTCACATGAAACGGCTCAACAAGGAGTCGTCCAAGATCAAGGAAGCGGACGTTGCAGTCGGCAAGCATCGCAAGAAGAAGCTGCGTCTGCGGAAGAAGAGCAGAAGACGCTGGAAGGTCTAGGAGGAGTCGTGGCGAACACGAGCAAGTGGAAGAATTGGGAGCGTCGGGTCGCTTTAGTTCTCGGCGGAAAGCGTCGTCATCGGACGACAGAGAGCTTCGGCAAGATGGCGACTGATGTGTATTTCCCAAAGGACATGCGCCGTCGCTATCCACTCTTGAAGAAGGTCAAGGTTGAATGCAAGAAGCGCAAGTCTCTGAACGTCCATGCCAGCTTTGCAGAGACGAAATTGAAATATGCTCCGGTCGGTGATGAGATCGTCGTCTTTGCCAGCAAGATTCCGCTGACGAAAAAGGGCCGAGCTCGTTTTGAAAAGCTGAAGAAGAAGCTGGCAAAGAAGCACGGCTTCACCAAGAAGAAAGACCTTAAGAAGATCAAGCTTCGGGACTTCGCTTCGGGTCTTGTGACCGTAGAGCTCTCGTTCTTCGAGGATCTCTGGAATGCTTGGCTGCTAGTTCATAGGAGGAAAAGCGATGGCTGACAGTAGTCATGGAGCGGACATGTACGTTCCGGGCGACACGGAACAGTTCGATAGGATGGCGCAGGCGAGTGACGATTCCAAGGCGAAATACATCGCACAGGTGAAGAGGTTTGACCATCTGGCGAATTTCCTTGCGTCACGTTCGAAGGAAGGCATCATCGGCGAAGTCTTGGACTCTTGGACTGGCAAGGCGGTCATGCGCTGCGAGATCATGTGCATCCTAGAGCTCCTAGCCGAAAAGGGTCTCATCGATCCCACCGACTTCATGAACAAGATAACCGATCGGATGGATCGTCAGCTCTCGCTCCTCCAGATCGAGTACAAAGTAATTCTGACGCCTGAAGGAGCTATTCCAGAAAGTCAGCTAGGAGCAAGTTCATGACTGAACCAGATAGCAAGGAACCGAAAACGACGAAGACTGCCACTCGTCTGACGGTCTACTGCGACGAGGATGCGAGTGGAAATTTCGACGTCGGCTACGCTGCGGCGATGAAAGAGACTGGTCAGAAGGTCGCTATGCGCCCGAGCCATATCGTCGGTCAGCTCATCTGCGCTGCCTTTATGATTATGGCGCGGAACTACTCGACCATCCAGTCGGAGCTCCAGTCCGCCGTGAAAGCGAGTCAGAATGCAGAGTCCAAGAAGGCTAAGAAGAGTAAATCTAAGGGGAGGAACTAGCTCGTGCTCTGCGCTGACGGCATCCATAGATTTCCTAGACTAGCGAAAGATGAGATGAAGCGCAGAGGCCTGGACAAAGGGCTGACCCGGACACAGAGATATGAGATCCGTGTATCTACAGGGGATCTTCCACGAGGCTACAATAAGATCACGAAGAAGCAGAAGAGGCTGGCTCGCCTCATCGTGGACGGCGTCCCTGTCACGGAAGCCTGCGAGCTCGTCCATGTCACTCCGCACAGTTTCTACCGTTGGAGACGTGCCCATCCACTCTTCCGAAACTATTATCTGAACTACGCAAAGAAGCGGTCTGGTCTTACGGAAAAGCAATTGGACGCTCTGTATCCTCGCGCCGTCCGTGTCGTGGAGGACGCTATGCAGTCGCCAGACATCTACTTTGCCTACGACGCAGCGAAGGATTTCCTCAAAGGGCGTGGAAAGTACAAGACGAACATCGCGTCCAAGTCAGAGGTCGGAGGGGTCGTGGAGTCCCGCGTCATTGCGGACATCACGCAGCACGGCGTCGGCCCAGAGATGATCCTCCAGTTCGTCAATGCGCTGGTCAGCAGAGCTCAGGGACAGGTTATAGATGTGACGCCGGAACCTAAGAAGGGACTTCCATCTCGTGCGAGCAAAGAAGTACACGAAAGTCAACCCGGAGAGACTGGCACAGAAGCTTAATGCAGCGAAGGGTGTCAATGGAGTCCGATCGCTGATTCAAGAATATCTGTCGCCTGACTTCAGATTCGCACTCACTTTGAAATCGCCCGAGTTTTTTCTTCTCTACTACCTCGGGTTCAAACTGCCAGAGCACCAGAGGAACTGGATTCTCCTCTGGATGATCAAATATCTCTTGGAGCTTGCCCCTCGGGACCACGGGAAGTCGTGGATCTTTTCCTATGGTCTGCCTCTCTACGAAATCTACGCGTCCTTCATCCGCAGCGGTCTCAAGTCTGTGGATGCACGCTTCCTTCAAATTGCTAAGACGGATGAGCAGGCGAGCAAGTATGGCGGTCAGGTTCGTCAGACGATTGAAGATAACGTCTGGCTCGCAAGGGACTTCGGCGACATTCGGGACATGAGAGAGTGGTTGAAGGGATATTTTCGCTGCAAACGAACTGGAACGGATTCTCTAGAAAAGGACTACACCTACGAAAAGGTCGGCGTCCTTGGAGCCATCACCGGAGGCCACTTCCACAGAGTCGGTGGCGATGACATTCTGGACGACGAGAACACGAAGAACGTTGAACGCATGGACGCCATCGAGAACTGGTTCTGGGGAACAGTCTGGAACCTCCGTGAGTCCTACACGAAGTACACGATGGTCGGTACGCGCAAGAATCGTCGTGACCTCTACAATACTTTGATCCAGTCTCCGCTCTGGAAAACGAATGCTGAACGCGCCATCATCAAATATCCGATGATCCCCGACCCAGAGAAGCCCGGACAGATGAAGCAGGGATGGCAGTACATCACTGACAGCGATCGCATCATAGACCATCCAAATCAGCTTCGCAGTGAAGAAAAGGTCGTGGACGTCAAGCTGCTCACCGATGACTACAAAGTTCTGTGGCCGAGTACTCCTCTCGTGGACAATGACGGCAGAGCAGTCGTAGATCCGGACAGTGGAAAGCCTGTTCTGTTCGGATGGGGAATCAAAGAGCTTCTGCTCGACCGAGCGGCTCAAGGCTCTATCTATTTTGATAGGGAGAAGCAGAACGAGATCTCAGCAGCAGAGGGCGCGATCTTCAATCGCTCGTGGTTCTCCTTCTTTGACACAAACCAATTGTATTTTAACCCTGAAGATGGGTACGTCTATTTGGAAGGAGCACAGTGATGCCGAGCGGAATTTATGCTAGGTCTCAACAGCACTGTGAGTCCCAAAGTCGCTCGATGGAGAGAGCGTGGGAAGACCCTTTGAAGAGAAGCCGTCTTTCTTCTGGTGGAATGAAAGGAAAGAAGCATTCTCTCCAGGCCATAGCAAAAATGTCCAGAAGCAGGCGTCGTCTATGGCAGACAGGGGACTACAGAGAAAATTGGACTTCTTCGAGAGCTAGAAATACCGACGTCGAGAACTACTCCAAAGCTTCTAAGAAGAAATGGAGAAACAAGTCATTCGTTGACCGGATGTCTGAGACGCTGCGTGAAAATGTGCGTCGCAAAACTTCCCGTGTCCAAGTGTCTATCTTCCGTTCTCTCTGTCGTCGTGGAATTAAAGGAATCCGCTTGAACTATCGGGTCGGTCGTCTTTTTGTGGACATCGCTTTCCCACAGAGGAGAATAGCAATCGAGATAGACGGAATGCCGTGGCATCTGAACAAGGCTAAGGATCGAAGGAGAAACAGAAGGATCAGACGCCTCGGCTGGCCGTCGGTCTTTCATTTTCCGGCCAAGAAATCCAGCATTCCTGCAATTCTGGAGGTCCTCCGATGAACGGTCTCGGCTCCGATCGTGATGAGCTCTACGAACAGCGGCTTCTGGAGTCACAGCCTCCACAGACAGTCTTCCGAGGAAAGGAAGCCGATCGTGTTCTCAATGAAGCCGCGAGAGAACGGTCGGTCAGAGTTCGCCTTGCAAAGAGCAGTCATATTCCGCACACAAAGAAGAAATATGACCTGACGAAAGAGAACGAGCGCCTCGTCGCAGAAGCCCTCGGCGGAGAAGTCAGTGAGAGTCATCAAGACTCGTTCGACGTCCGGGTCGGGAAGCATGTCGTCGAAGTCAAGACCATCGTCGCTGGCAAGAATGACAAGGTGACGATGCATCCCACTTCGCTCAGGTCGAAGCTACAAGCGGCGAAGAGAGGCGGACTAGTAGCGCACACCATCATATTTGACAGACGGAACGGAAAAGAGGCAGTCTACTACCGCAAGGGTCTAGGCTCTTTCCGACTCGGTGCGATGAAGAAGCTCGGGCATATTTCAGAGGCGAAGAGTCTCGTCCAGCCGAAGCAGAAGACCGCTTGCGTGGACTTCGACGGAGTCCTTGCATACCACGAAGAGGGATGGCCTATCACGAAGGTCGGGAAGCCGCTGAAGGCTGGCGTCACTCTCGTCAGAAATCTGAAGGCAAAAGGATACCGCGTCGTCGTGTTGACTGCTCGCCCAAAGGAACTCCATTCTCATCTTGGAGCGTGGCTCCGGAACAATGGTTTCCAAGTGGATGCTGTGACAAACGTGAAGCCTCCGGCAGAATTCTACATTGACGATCGGGCAATCCGGTGGAGGAAGAACAAGAATTAGATGATCACTCTCAGACCAGTTCAGTTCGCAGACCTCGCCATCAAGAGCGAGAAAGACCCCGGAGTGAAAATGAACCCCGATGGGACGGTGCGAGCAGACTGGTTCGTCATCGCAACGGCTGCTCGGGTCGCCTCTCTCATCTACCTGCTCGACATCTATCGCGCCCAGATTCCATTTCCTGAGCAGGTCAAAGCGATCATTCGAGAGCACAAGTTCTGGAAGTCATGGAAGGTCGGAATCGAGGACTACGCCTACCAGTGGGCTCTCGGTCAGGCAGCGTGGGAGAAGGATGTTCCAACCTATCCGGTCAAATTTCCTGGAGACAAAGTCTTTCGTGCTCAGATCACGACCCCACATTTTGAGACTGGACGAGTGCGTCTGCGCGGAATCCTGGAGAACGGTGTCCTCGTTGTCCATCCGACTCTTCGCAGGTTCGTCGCCGAAGCTGGCGATTTCCCGTTTGGTGACCACGACGACACGGTGGACGCTGTCGTCGGCGTCGTTCACATGTGCATGAACGAAGACATCCAAGGTCAGAAGCTGGTCGCTACTCGAGCTCCCGGATTCGCGATCGCGCAGCTTGGCAGAGCAGGCTCACGCTCAGGTGATCCGTTCGACGTCTTCAAGTCGCCCTATTGAGGCAGTAACTATTAGGTGGAGGATCCATGGCGTATCGTGGTGTACAGACTCTTCCTAAGAATGCGGAACTCTCTTCTGTTCGCGCTCTCAGAGAGGCGATGAAAGAGAAGGGCGTCAAGGGCATGAAGTGGGGACAACATCAGCAAAGTCCCGACGACGAGGAGAAGCGTCCTCGCGGTCAGATGGAGACGCAATTCTGGAGTCAGGCGAACTCTATAAAGAGTGACATCAACACTGTCGCCGAACAGGAGAAGAGCCTGTCCCTTCCAAACAAGTTCCGCCTCACGATGGCTCGTTCCGCAATGAAGGCAGCGAACGCGGCATACCTCAGCGAAGACCTGGAGCGAGCGCTCAAGAATCAAGGGAAAGCACGCCAGATCCTCGACCGAATCTCAGGCAAAGCAAAGGAGCCAGAATGAGCTATCGGGGCACGACATTTTTCCAACAGCAAGAACTCACTTCTGTGAGGCGAGTCCGTGAAGCTGCGAAGCGAGAAGTCAGAGAAGGCCGACGCCTCCGGGAATCCAACGAAGCCGAAGAAGAACTTACCAAACAGCACAAGAAAGCGGGAATGCTGAAGATCGCGCAGAAGCATCACGGTGAAGGTCGTCCAGATGTCGCAAAGAAGATCCGAAAGAAGGCCCACAAGAAATTCAGTGGATAGGGAGACCGCATGAGCTCGACGAACATAGTGAACCCGACGAATGCTCCCCCTTCGCTGCATCAGGCTCTTCCCTTTCGCACGATTTCCGCGAAGGCGAAGAAGCCGAGGGACATCGTTGACCGATTCAATACAGGCGGCGATTATCTGGACGAGGAAGCTCCTCTCCTGACAGTGGAGGAATCCTCTTTCTCCATCGAGGAGTACAAGCGTCGCATCAAACCTGCGCTCGCTGTCATTCCTGGACTCATTGACCCACCAACGCAGGCGGAAGTCACCGCGCTCGGCAAGATCGATGAATCTGCTCAGGGGACTCACATCAAGTATCTCCGTGAAGCCGTCGTCGTGGACATTGATGCCAAGCTGATCACCTCGACGATGAACGAGATGAAGCAGGGCAAGTTCCGCGAAGCTCACTTTCCAACCATCGCGGAGTACATGCACAGCAATCACTATCGTCGTCTGCGAGAGTCTTCGCTTGTCATGCGAAACGTCGTGTCTCTCGCCAAGAAGACTGTCCTCGGCGCAGAAGAGAGCGCGACCCCGATCGGTATCAGGCTCGATCCGAGGCTCGTCCGTACCTTCCGGCAGGTTGACGTCGCACTCCTCAACAGGCTGAAGGAGTCCAAGGACTTCAAGCATCTGAAGGAGTCCAAGGGAATCAAAGAGTCCGGGATCAGTTTCGATAGTGGACAAGATCGCTTCGCTCTGGATGATGCCGCTGCGAACGCTGGCGTCGTCACAGATGTCTCAGGAGTCGGGAGGGAGATGGACTTCCTTCCTCTCATGTCAGGCCCGTACAGCAAACAGCTCTACTGGTTCGATTATTTGGACATGCACTCCAAAGCGTTCGAAGCATGGACGCACAATCCAATCGCGAAGCGCATCTGCAAGATCATCCCTCAGTTCGTCCTTGGAAAGGGTGTCGAGGCTACCGTCATTTCTGCAGAGCTCGCGACCGGAAAGACGGTTCCCGATGAGCAGACAGGCGAGAAGATGGATGAGGTCTTGGACTATCGTGAGCAGGCGCAAGGGATCCTCGACGAACACTGGCGCAGAAACAGCATGGTCATCCGGTCGAAGCAGATTCTGCGCGACCTCGTGATCTTCGGCGAGCAGTTTCCCCGCTACTTCGAAGCTCCGTGGGGATTGAAGGTCAGGCAGATCGACCCCTCCACTGTCTGGGAGGTCGTCACTGACCCGGATGACTGCGAGAACATTTTCTACCTCCATCAGCAGTATCCCACTCGGTATCAATGGTTCGTAGACCTGCCGATTCCAACGATCAAGTACATCATCCGGCAAGTTCCATCGCTCCATTTCTACCACATGAAGATCAACACGGTCGCAGGCGAAGTCCGAGGGCGAAGCGAGATCTTTGCAGTCCTTGGCTGGCTGAAGCGAGTGAAGGAGTTTGCCACAGACCGCGTCATCCGAAACAAGATGGCGAACCTGTTCGTCCTGGACGTGTCCGTGGAAGGCGGGGAAACCGAAGTCACTACGGCTCGAGCGCAATTCTCCACTCCGCCGACTCCGGGATCGTTCTTCATCCATAACAAGGCGGCTGAGCTCCAAGGCATCCGAGCTGAAGTCGGAGCTGGTGATGTCACGGCGGACTGGGACATGCTGATGGTCATCACCGCGGTCGGTGCTGGCATTTCTCAAGAGTATCTCGGTCTCCCCTCCTCTGGAACGAAGGCGGGAGCTCTTGTCGGTACGGAACCGGATATCAAGACCTTTGAAGACTATCAGGACATCATGGAATGCTTCTTCCAGCAGGACTGTGAGCGCGTCTTCCAACGTGCCAAGGAAATGAAGAAGCTTCCGGACAAGCTGGAGGTCAAGGTCGAGATCACGTATCCAGCTATCGCCGAAGAGAACCGGAGCGAGAAGCTCAAGGACATCGCGTTCGAGGAGTCTATGAGCCATATCTCCCACCGTCGTGCCTCCACAATGGCGGCTCGGGAGCTGAGCATCACGTCCTACGAGTACGAGGAAGAGCAGAAACAGATCGCGGAAGAAGACGCTCAGAAGGAGCTGATGGTCAATGCTGCATACGCTCAGATCCTGAAGGGTCAGCAAGCTCCAGAGAAGGGAGCAGATGGTGGAGGGGCAGATAAGGGAATGCTCCCGCAAGGAGGCGGGACAAGTCTGGCTCCAGATGCTGGAGGATCTCCAAAGGGAGACGTCCGTGGTGGGACATCCGTTCCTTCCAGCACAAGCGGACGAAAGACCGCGTACCCCTTCGATCCTCGTGATGTGGCATCTGGGATTAAGCGCGAGGCTGCGACACTTATCTCTCGCAAACCTGGACTACACCACAAGCGGGACGCGATGCTGACTCCTGATCGTGTGCGAGATCAGAAGAGCATGGATCGCGGAGACATCGTTACAAAGGGACGCCGTGCTGTCCATGGTCACTACAACGAAAGCGAAGACAGGCAAGTGCGAGAGTCCAGGAAAGGAAAGAAGAAGCCAAAGCGATAAAGAGCCTCCATTCCGACCCCTAGAGTGCCTGTTAAACGCGGAGGGGAGCCCGTAGACGCACGATCCCCGCTGCTAGACCGCTTTGTACCGTCCCGCCCAGAAACCATCCATCTCAGAAAGAACAGAGGACAAGACAATGGCAGAAGAACTCGTTAGAGAGACGCAGCAAATCGCCCTCGATGAGAAGGCTTTGGCACAGAACGATCTTCTCTTCCAGTATGTGAGAAGGCTGCTCCACACCATCTTTCCGAACATGCGGCAAGCGGAGAAGATAGTCATTGTGACACGGAGCCATCATCCATCCGATCTCATCTACACCCTCACATCAGACGGAGAGGCTAGAGTAATGCCAGCCCCTCTCGAGAACAAGCCGATCCCAGATCATCCAGAGAATCGCGTTGGACGCAAGGCAGGACAGCGAGGATTCGCGCCGTATGGGAGTCTTGGGACTGGCAAGAAACGTGGGACGAAGAAATGAGCCGCACTATCTTCATCCCTCCAGATCGGGGCAAGACGCAGCACATTGCGAAGCCCCTCACTCCGGAAGGTCTGGAACGCTGGCTTCGGGAGAAGGCTGAAGAGATGGCGAGCGCTATATTCTCTGAGGTCACCAACATCCGAGAGGTGAGGATCGCAGCTTGTCCCGCGTTCCCAAAGGATGTAATCGCCTTCATCATCCCCTCTGAGACTCCGAGCGGCTACACAATGGAATTTCGCAGGATAGGAGATCCACGTGAAGAAGAAAACCCGAAAAGAGGAAAGCGTCGTCACTAAGAAGCCAAAGATGCTAGTCTGGCTCGCTCGATTTTTCCCAAGAGGCCTCAAACCCTACTACCGTCTGTTTACGACATGGTCGGGAGTCTTGGAGTCTTATCACGGAGACAAGTTCGGCCTTCGTCATCCGGCGTGGAAGAACGAATTTGAGCTCTACGAGATCAGCATGGTAGAAAGAGCACGCTGCGTCAACATCACACAAACATTGAAAGATTCTACCCCTCCGCAACGTCGGACGAAAGAGGAAGAAAATGCTACTCCGCTTTTTTAGTTCTGCGCCGAAGACGTTGAAGATCCTGGAAGCGGATTGCTATGACGACAAGCTGATCATCAGGTATGTAAAGGATGACATGCCAGACTGGTTGGAAGCTGGGAGGCCTTTCGTTCTCATGGAAGCGAAAGCCTTTGACGATTACCACATGGAACGAAAATCAGCTTTTCTCCTTGGCGTGGTCGCAGGCTCCATCCTCGTCATCTGTTTCTGGGCAATTTCCATCGTACAGAATCTACCGAAAGGACACTAAAGAAAATGATAGACATCACTGGTCTCGAAAAGGGCGCTGTTCTCGCGGCGCTCTACAATGCTGCTCGTCCTCAAGGGATGGGCTTTATGCAATACAAACCGAAGCCAATGAGCCTCGAAGAAGCCAAGAAATTTCTTGACGAGCAAGAAGGCGGCTACTTCGATTATCTCTTTGGACGAGTCATGAAACTGGATCTAGAGGGAGATCTGTCTTCCATCGAGGAACATCTGTACGACAGAGACAATGGGAAAGGTTGCGCTCAGATTGTGATCTCCGAGCTTCGGCGAACGGGTCAGGTCTGGACTCCAATGATTGAACAGATCCACAAGACTGGAAGGTTGGATGCCGCCGCTGACGCAAAAATTGGTCTGACCTCAGAGACCTCTACAAAGACGATCGGCAGAGTTTCGACCACGACGATCGGACTGGGCGATGTCGCTGACAAGCTCGGGCCGGAGATCGAAAAAGCCTTAGATGACAAAGGAGAACAGCATGAAGAAAAGACAGAGCAGCCAAAAGTCGAAGAAGGTCGAACCGAAGAGAACGTATGATGTCTGCACGAACCATCCGAAGTTTGGAAAGGTGATCGTTCTCACCTGCTCCGATCGCACCGACGCTGTGAACTTCTCGGCGCAGCTAATGACGGACCCTCTTCTCGCGCACTTCGCAGTCCAATCTGTCATGGGATGGGAAAGGCTGACAGACCTTCACGCGGAGTTCCTGCGAAGTCGTAACACTCAGCAGGACATTCTCAATCGCCTGACCATCCTGCTCGCGAAGATCGTCTCGCAGCATTTCAAATTGGCGAGGGTCATCGCCAAGATCCAGAAACGCTCCAAACGGAGCTAGCGATGAAGCCGATGTCACGCTTCCGTAAGATCGTGGAATGGCTTCTCTGTCTGATCGCGCTATGTGCGCTCGCCTCGATCTTCGCTCAATTGTGGGACTTCCAGGCTCGTTCGCCATCACGGGAAATCGGGCTCATGATGTACGCGTCGGGTCTGGCCTATCTGCTCGTTCTAATCCGAATGTGGAAAGTCATCAAGACATCCATTCTTCCAAAGGAGAAGAAGCATGAAGAGAATCACAGAGAGAATTAAAGTGGCAGAGCTCAAAGAACTGCGGGGAAAGGCGGCGAAATTTGATCGCCTGAACCGTCGGTTCCAGATAGGTGATGACGTTGATAAGTTCATCACCTATTTCAAGATTCTCAAAGATGAAGACAGGCTCGTCAGAGCTAGAGCCTTGGACAAACTGAAGAAGGAGCACGCGAAGGAACTCGAAGACCTCAAATCTAGCGACCTAACTGTCCTGTCAGAAGACGAACAGTTTACTCTGGCTGGCGTCCCGATCCCGCACGATGCGATGCTGGCCTTCTTCAGCGCGGTCGAGGTTGAGGAAGTCTTGATGCTCTTGGAGAACATTTCCACGAGCGGAGACGTCGGTTTCTCCAACGTCCGGAGAGCTGTCCGCTTCCACGATCGCCTGTCCTTCTTCACCAAAGCCTTCACGTCGCAGAAGAAGCGAGTGGAGGACGAAGAGGAAGAAGACAACAAGGACGAAATCCCAGATGCCACGGAAGAAGTCGGCGAAGAAAGGTTGATGCCATGATCCGCATCGTACGCTATCGGTGTGACTGCCGGATCCATCTCCAGAATGGAGAATGCAGCCCGGAGAAATGCCCTATCCATCAGAAGCAAGTCCATGCTGTGGACACCATCTCGGATGAGGAAGACTATCCGGGGCAGTACAACGAAAGAGTCCGTCAGCGTGCCATCCAGCAGGCAGTCGAGTCTGCGGATCGCATCATCTGTGACGCAGGCGATGGTTCCGTCGAGGAGCTGATGTATCTTACAGCGGAAGTGTCTCGTCGTTTCGCCGAGAAGGTGGTATCCATGACCATGCATCCCCTAGGGATGAAGGATCTGAAAGAGAGGACAAAATGACGAGCGAACTGACTCTGCCATCGCACATCTGTGAGTGCGGCCATCACTCCAAGCATCACTCCAAGCATCACACTGGAGAAGCTTGCCGAGGGCGATGTACTGCCCCGAAGTGCAAGTGTCGGCGGTTCCGGACTTCCAGGGAGAACAGCAAGGCGAGAAGGGTCGCGCTTGGAAGGTTCGCTCCCTACCTGATGTATCTGCCAGAGTCCTTCTACCATCTCACTATCGTGAAGGAGAACGAGCCTGCTAACGACGTTCTGCTTCACTTCAAGCTCAGTGATGCGGTAGCTTTATTGAAGCTCCTGCGGAACAGTATTTTTCAGGGACAGGAGATCAATTCCATCCGTACCTTCCTCCGGATCCACGACCATCTGGAAGGCCTCCTTCTGGAGCAGGGCTGGAAGGAAGTAGACACGGAAGACGATCAGGAGGAAGACTATGAAGAAGAAGAAAATTAAGAAGGTCAAAAGGTTTCCCAGAGAGCTGACCATCATCCAGATCTTTGTGGCTCTACAGTCTCTCCACATTCGGCTCTTCCATATCTATGGGAAGCTCCATGACCTGGACAAGAAAGTACGTACTCTGGAGAAAAGGAGGAAGTGATGCACGACATCTTCTGCAACAAGTTCAAGATCAAAGGCGATCAGCTCGTCAAGCGGGAAACGGATGAACCCATCCCCGACGACGAGCCCATCTTCATCCTCCGAGCTCGGGATAGGCTCGCTGTTACCTTGCTTCGTTTCTACGAAGTTCTCTGTGAAGAGGGTGACGCGACGGAGTACCAGAAGACGAAGCTGGTCTCGACGATCATGAACTTCCGAGACTTCGCAAGGCGACATCCCGAGATGATGAAATTCCCGGGATCTACGAGTGGCAAGCCATTCGTTCCAGAAGGTGGTGAAAAATGAACTCCTCAGAATGGATGAGAGCGATCACGGCTGGCGGATTCGGTTCTTTCCTCATGCTGATCTTCACGGCTCTCACAAACGATCCGCTCTTTGCTGTCTGGTCAGCGGTCACTGGATTCCTCACTGTCCTCGTGGTCTTGTTTCTCGTTCACTGGCTCTTGAAGTGGAACGAGAAGCGGCCCAAAGACTTCTTTGAGAAGCTATGCCCTCATTGGAGTCTGCGATGGGTCGGCGACGCATGGGATACCGAATACATCTGCCGATGGTGTGGAAAGAGATGGTTCAATGAACACCCGTCGAGTGTCAAGTGGAGCTTTCCGTTTGAGTGGAACGGAAAGAGGTACAGGATCATAAATGGAAAACCTGTCCGGATTCTGGAAGGGAGGAAGTCATGAAAAGGAAGAGAGTGATTGTCAGGACGGAGAAGCCTGCTATCTTCGTCCAGTCTGCCATTGAAGCTCTTCGGCGTCTGGGATGCAGGGTGGATGTCTATCAGGGAACGTTTCATGCAAAGGACATCAAGCATGATCTTCTCCTTCCGCCGAGCACTCGCATCAAGGATCTTCCTATCGGAACGGCTTTCAAGATGGACAAGAAGAGAAGGATCGTCACAATGCAGGTCCCTTACGAAGCAATTGACGATCTGATCAATGCTCACGGTCTGCCGCTGGTCACGGAATCCAGAGTCGTTCTTCGCAGTCACCTGATGATTCTCCAGCAGAAGATCTACGAAGTTCAAAGGGAGATTACGGAGCTCCTTGATCTCGTGGACGCCAAGAAACCCGCAAGGAAGAAGAGGAGGAAGCGATGAGAAAGTACGTTTGGATTTTGCTGTTCGTGTTGATAGGATGCGACACGCCTCACTGGAGCTACTCAGAAATTCCGGGCAAGGTGACGCAGGTCCGAATTCTCCAGTCCAATGAGACTGTCGTACGGGACAACGACCATCCGGTCGCAGGAGCTATCGTCGGCGGGATGGTCGCTGGGATGAAAGGAGCTATCGTGGGAGCTCTCGTCGGATCGGGCTCTGTCACGACCACTGTGGTCACCGAGCTGGAAGCTTGCGAACTGTCCGTCCAAACAGAGGATGGAAAGATGCACAGATTCTGGTTGGGAAGATACTCTAGCGAGATCAAGAAGTGCGCGATGTCTCAGCCTGGAGACCCGGTCTATCTCCAGCTCCATGTTCTCAAGGACTCTGCGATGGTGCGAGAACAATTCTTCTCGTGGGAATGCCGATGGACGGACGGCTCATGTAGCGTCAGGACGGAAGAGGTGAGACCTTGATCCCAGAATATTTCCTCGGTATCACTTGCTCACAATGCGATTTTCTCGCCATGCGAGGATTCCCAGATCTGGCAGGCGCAATCGCGTTTTGTGGACAGGTGAGGATCCCGGAACGCCACACTCAGTTCCTCCTATCTCCCCTCTGCGATGAGTGGACAGTAGTCTTGTCCTCGATGTCCTCTCCGGATCTTCATCGTTGCAAGGGATCCATTCACATCACTGAGCTCTTCAAGCGGATGGATCCCCAGATCGACATCCACAGCTTCCCGGTCGGGATGCAGAAGAGGAGAAAGCCATGAAGGTGGACAAGTTCCCGAATGGACACGGCTACGACTTCTATCTATCTCCAGAAGATCACTTCGAAAGGGAGATCTTGGAGAACTTGAAGAGCGGCGTCCCAGATGTCGAGTCCAAGCTGGCCGCAGAAGCCGAGTTCTCCACAGGGATGCTGAAGATCTCTGTTCGGAGGAAGCCATGAAGAAGAAGTGGTGGACAGTCTCCTTCACTACGGAGATCCATGTTCAAGCTACGAATGAGAAGAATGCCGAAGAAAAGCTTCGTCAAGAGATAGAAGAAAATCTGGGAGAGGACGCGGAGCGGAATCTGATGGACATTGAGATAGACGAGGACAAGTGATGATCAGAGAGAGGGAGCTGGAACTGCTCTATCCCTGGATCGATTGGAGAGAACCTGTCCAGATCAACACGACCTCTGGATCCAGTGGACTTGGATGCCGATTCTGCACCGCTCTCCGTGGGCTGAAAGGATCGGAAGTCTTGAAACTGCCCCAGACTCCAGAAGAGTTTGAAAACCACATGAAGACAGTCCACTTCCCGGAAGAACGGAAGGAGATGATCCAGTGAAAGACAGCTTCCGCGCTCTCTCTGGCGTCCAGATCAAGGAGACGAAGCATCTTCCTCCTCTCTCGGCATACCAGTTCGCCGACTTCGTCCTCGTCTCTTCTGACGTCTATTCTGCTCTCTGGATGAGAGTCTTCTTTCCGAAGACCTTCGATCAGACTCATCCACGGCCTTCCCCTCTCTCCAATCTAGTCCTTACTCTGTATAGGAAGCTGGAAGGAGTGATCCTAGAAGACAAGGAGAAAGAGGCTAAAAGCATTCATGTATAGCAGGTCAGACACATGGCTCATAGAGAGCGGATCAATCTGTTCTGTTCTAGAGCTCTCTGCTCTCTGTTCTCTCTGATGATCGTCCACTGGCAGCGCCCTCAGAGATTCGGCAAAAGGTCGTCTCTAGGAAGAACTTGCAACGACTTCCGCTGTTCGGCCCGATCTAAGGCTAAACTTGTCGTCTTTCTGCGCTACGCAATCTCTGCTGAAGATCATCTGACTCTCTCCGATCTCTCTCGCTCTTCCTCGTCCTGTTCTCTTCGGAGGAAGATTCTCCTCGTCTCAGAGAGAAAGATTCTCTCGCTCCGAGGAAGATCTCCTCAGTCTCTTCTTTGATCTCCCCTGCGAAGACTCTCAGAGTCTCTGATGCAGAGAGATTCTGAGAGTTCTCTCTGGCTCTCCATCTCATCCTCTCATCAGTATCAACGATAGGAGGAGACAAGAGGAGACTCAGAGACTCTCTCAGTCTCTCAGACTCTCCGATGTCTCTCATCTCTCCGATTCTCTCCGACGATCACCGAATCGCGACCGTTTTTGGATCGAGGAGACGGAGTCCCTGACGACATCTGCCTCGTTAGAAAATATCCAGAAAATTTCTCAGAGATCACCCTCCCTGCCCCATGTGGGAAGCTCGAGAGGTCTCTGAGGTTGGAGGAACATCGATGATCATAGACAAAGACCGAAGCGTGAGACTCTTCCTGGAGTCTCTCTTGGCGAAATTCGACATAGCTCGGAAAGATGTCAGAATCAAGACGTACATCAAGGTAGAGGGCGCGGTGCTCCTTGTCTCTGGAGCAGTAGACGAAGAGACCGCTCAACTGGTTCGGAATGCCCAGAAGTTCCTGAGGCGCAGATTCCGATAGACGGGAGAAAGCATGAGCAAAGAATCACTCTGCGTGACTTGCAGGAACTCGAAGACAGCGAACGGGGTCTCTCCGCTGCAAGAGGTCTCCAGGTGTCGAATCTTCGACAAGGCGATTCCGTTTCCTGTCGTTAAGTGTACAGAATACGTGGATCGGAGGCAGCCGACGCTGGGAGATCTCTACGACATGGCATTCTACATCGTGGCAGACAAGAAGACGGGGAAGATCGGATTCGTCAACGCGTCGGAATATCGGAAAGAGCACGGACCGTCGATCATGACGATCGGAGAAGGATGGTGAGGTGATGACGGATCTCAGACCGGGAGTTCGGCGATACATCGCAAGGCTCCGAATGATGCGGGACCGAGGCTACATCAATCGGAGGATCGCGAACAAGTGGATTCAAGAATGGAAGTGGAAACTCTGGATCTTAGAACAGGAGGCCATGCGATGAAGGTCATCAGTCGGAAAGAGGGAGAGGTCGTGCAAGACGGAGTCTCTGTCACTCCGGTCTTCTCGTCAAACGACATGCACGTCAAATATCAGAAGACGCTGGCAAACGGAGACAAGCTGAGGCTCAGAATCAGGATACCGAGGGAGTCTCCGCGTGATCCAAACACTTGGAGCTGGGACGAGGTTCTGTTCACGAAGGAGGAGCAGGAAGCGAACAGAGAGTTCCAGGAGGGACATCTTCAGTCGGATGGTCAGGTAGTGACTCGACCAAATCCTGT
>Ga0137451_1000041_pt1 | contig 40970 bp, 57 predicted proteins | sample EasRivERMGT500_2_FD_102336 | JGI IMG/M metagenome (GOLD analysis project Ga0137451, IMG submission 102336) | Soil microbial communities from meander-bound floodplain in the East River, Colorado, USA - East River MetaG ERMGT500_2 | ecosystem: Environmental > Terrestrial > Soil > Floodplain ... | reverse complement strand
TTCGGACGATCCCCGGCCTGGTGCGGGATGCCGGCGATGCGGACGACCTCGATACGAGCGGGGAAGACCACGCGGCGGATTGTGACCGGTATGGTGTGATGGCGCGGCCGTCTCCGACCGTGTTCAAGGCGCGGCCGACCGAGATGCCGGCGAATTCTCCCGCGGCGATGATCAAAGCGATGCAGAAGCAGACCGGGACGCGGCCGGCGGGGATGGTGGCGTAAAGTCTTGCCCGTGCAAGAAAAGAGGACTAAAATTCCTACGGACATGCTGTAGACTGTTCCTCAATTCGATGATCTGACTGTTTTTCCTCGCGTGTGCCTAGGCTGGCCGGCTGAACCGCGGACTCGTCCTCCGCAGGCACACGCATCAGGGACCACACGACCAGACGGCGTGTTCATCGCTCTGAAGAGAGCGGAGGACGCGCCGTTTGTCGTGTGGGAGACGCCAAGGAGACCGTTGAACGACGACTCGACCACCCCGCTGGCGTCCCTGACCGCCAACCTGACCGATGGCGCGTCGGGTGTGGAGCCGTCTGTAGCGACGGGCGCGGACCCGTCCACGCTCGTCACGCTCCCGATGACGCACGACGAGGTGGCCGAGTGGCTGCAACGCATCCAGCAGGCCGAGCAGCGCACGAAGGCGTATGCGGACAAGTGGGACGTGCTCATCAAGGAGTACCTCCCGGTCGTGGAATCGACGGGCGCGGCCGAAGCGGTGAAGGTCAACCTGCACTTCCGCAACGTCCACACGAAGCTCGGCCAACTGTTCTACCGCAATCCCGACCTGCAACTGACGCCGCGGGGCATCGGCCTCGTGACGCAGCAGAGCGTCGATCCCCAGACGGGGATGCCGGTGATCCTGACGATGGAAGACGTCGTCACCATCAAGCAGGAAGTCCTGAACCTGAAGCTCGGGCGCGAAGGCATCAACGCCACGCGCCTGGTGGACGAACTCCTGTTCGATGTGCTCGCGTGGTCCGGCATCGGGATCTGCAAAGTCGGCTACGACGTCGTCCTCAAGCCCGTCCAGCAGCCGCGCCTGGTCCCTGCCCCGTTCGATCCCCTGAACCCGCCGCAACCCGGCGTCCCGCCCCAGATGGTGCCCGCCGTGGATCCGCTGACCGGTCAGCCCGTGATGGACACCATTCAGGTGCCCATCTGGGAGGACTGGTACTGCCGGCGCATCAGCCCGAAGAAGTACCTCTGTAGCGGCGATCTGCACTCGACGCGGTACGACGAGGACGCCGCGTGGCAGGGGCACAAGTTCTACATGCGCCCGAAGCAGGCGAGGCAGAAGTTCGGCCTGACCGAAGACGAAGTCGGCAAGGCCACGAAGGACGACAAGCTCGCGGAGTACGACGAGGACAAACAGAGCGGCGACGACGATCGGATGGGACTGGTCTGCGGCACGGAGATCTTCTGCAAGGCGTCCCTCTTCACCGACGAGCGCCATCCGCAGGCGATCAACCAGTTGGTGTTCATCGACGGCATCAACGACCGGCCGGTCGTGTGGCGGCCCTCGCCCGATCAGGAATTCGACGCGCAGGGGAAGCTGACCGAAGACTCGATGCTCGGCAATCCGCTGACGCCGCTGACGATTCGTGACCTCGCGGATTCGCCCTTCCCGCAGTCCGACGCCGCGTTCACCAACAGCCAGGTCAAGCAGATCAACACGCATGCGCGGCAGTCGGTACTCCTGCGCGATGCGGCGATCGGCAAGTATCTCGTGGATGCCGGCGCGTTCGAGGACGGCGAGATCGACCAGTTGAAGAATGCGGGCGTGGGCGAGTACATCAAGGTGGCGGAAGGACGGCTGGAGAAAGGCGTCGGGGCGCTCTGTGCGCCGACCGCGCAACTCCACGCCACGCCCGATGACTACCGCACCGTCGCGGCCCAGAAGCAAGCCCTCGATGAAACGCTCGGCATCAGCTCGAACTCGGCGGGCTCGACCGAAGAGACCGTCCGCACCGCCACCGAGATCGCCTCGGTCGCGACCGCGGTCGCCTCGCGCAACGAGAAAGAACAAAGCCGGGTCATCGATTTCTACCTGACGGTGGCGCGGAAGATCGATGCGCTGTTGATGCGGTACGCGACGGAAGACGACTACGTCCACATCGCGGGACCGGCCGGCGCGAAGAAGATCGCCCTCTGGAACAACCAGATCATCTCGGGCCGGTTCCTGTACGACATCAAGCCGGATTCCCAGTTGCGGATCGACACCGCGAAGGACCGGCAGCAGAACCTGAACTTCTACAACCTCGTGGCGCAAGACCCGATGGTGAACCGCACGGTGATCCTGAAGCGCCTCGCGCGGCAGTTCGGCTACGACCCCTCGCAGATTGTGCTGGACCCGGCGCTGATGGCGATGCAGCCGCCGCACGGCGGCCCAGGCGAGACGGTGAACGACCACGAGGCGGCCAAATCCGGTGGGACGCAGAACGCGCCGGGAGCCAGCAATCATCGCGATGAGCAGGCCGGCGGCGGCGCTCCGCATCCGCCCACCCCGCAGCAGAAGGTGATGTGATGGCCGAAGTCACCCGCCTCGCCCCTGCGGAGGAGTCGGCGTTCCAAACGTGGGCGAAGGCGAATCGGATCACCGACGTCGATCATCCGGACAGTCGCTACGACTATCGCGGCTACTGGAAAGAACACGGGAACACCCCGATCAAATTTGGCGAGGATCATTTCACGGATACCTACAAGCAGCACGGGCATCCGACGTTCTCGCAGGAGTCGCAGTATTCCGCGGGACCGGCCGATGGGGGCCGCTGGGTCGGGGAGCAGTACGTGCCGAACGGCGCGGATCTCCTGACGACCTCCCGCGGATCGTCCCGGCTCCCGCAAGCGATGGTGAAGGATGCGCTCCTGGCGCTGATGGCGACACACTGATGTTCCACGACATCGACTACACCACGAATACCTGCACCGGCTGCGGCGCCCTGCGCGTCACGGGCGACTGGCCGGGATGTCCGCACGGGAAGGGCGGCGGGACCAATCTGAAGGACGAGTATCCCGGCGGGATCTGGATCGAGAACCTCGGCCCGGAACCGGTGAAGGTCTACTCCGAATCCGAGCGGCTGCGGCTCGCGAAACAGCGTGGCTTGCAGCCGATGGTGCGGCACGTCCCGGTTCCCGGCACCGACAAGAGCCCGCACACGACGGACTGGTCACGGTCCATCGACGCGCAGACGCTGGAGAACGCCCGGATCCTCGTGGAGCGCCAGGGGCAGAAGGCCGGGACGGACACGTCCCAGGCGTGGTTCGACCGCACGTTCGTGAATCGCTTTGAGACGACCCTCTCGACCGCGGAAGCGATCTCCTTGCAGGAGACCTATGGGCGCTGACCTCTGGATCCCGGGCGCCGTCGCCAAGCGGCAGCGGGGCGTGGTCACCCTGTCAAAAGAGGAAATGGGCGTGATGGCGGCCTTTGCGGACGTCGCCACGAAATACGGCTTCGCGGTGGTCTGTCCGAAGTGCGATGAGACCCTGCACGGCCAGAACGACGGCACCCGGGAGGTTTTTTCCGTCGCCTGCGGCTGTCGGGAATACCGCGCCTTCATTCCGGCCTGGATGCGATGAGCACGGACGTGCCCTGCCGCTGTGGGCAGACGGCGTGGATTGAGAAACCGAGTGGCCGGGTGGAGTGTGCGGCCTGTGGGCGCCCCTACACGTTCCCGGTCCCTGAGCGTGAACGACCGTAGCGAGGGCACCCGTGCGAGACAGGGTGCGGAGAGTAGTTGATGGACGAAGTCATCGATAACGGGACCACCTCTGAGACCTCCAGCGCCGCGCCGGTCACGACGACCGCGCCGTCTGCGTTGGCGTCCTTGGAGAAGGTCTCTGCGGAGTCGTCACCCGCAGCCGGCGACCAGGCGGCCCCTGGCACCCCCACGTCTCCTGACCTCAGCACGCCAGAGGTATCGACGGCTGTCGCGACAAGTCAGCCAGGAGCGGTGGACCCCCAGAAGACGGGGGAAGCTCCAGAGCATCGGATCCAAGCCGCGGTCAGAAATGCGCGGGCCGAAGTCGAAGGCAAGTATGCGTGGGTGAAGCAAGTGGTGCCCACGGATTTCAAGCCCCAGGATGTGCAGTCAGCGGTCACGCTGGTGCAACGACTGCGACAGGATGCACGGGCGTTTCATGCGGATCTGGGACGCGAACTCGGGATCACCCACACGCAGCCTCAACAGGAAGAAGCCGACCCAGAGCCGGATCTAATCTCGGAGGATGGGAAATACAAGACCTACTCCGATCAGACGCTCCAGAAACTCTGGGCGCGGAAGGAAGCGAAGCTCAAAGAATCGCTGCTGCGGGAACTCGCCCCGGTGCTCGGGTTTGTCCAGACCGAGCAGCAGTCCCGGGCGCAGGCGGCGGTGCGGGCCGAAGCGACGAGTCAGGCGACCGACACCCTGACCCAGGCCCGCGCCCTCCCGCACTTCACGGACCACGAAAGCGCGATCCGTGACCAGATGCAGACGATGCTGGAGGCCGATCCGTCGATCGTGGATCGGATCGGCGCGGTGGCGGCGCTCTACCAGGCCTACACCACGGTCCTCCAGACGCACGTCTTCCCGACGCTCGGGCGCTCCTCGGAGGCGAGAGTCCTGACCGATTTACAACGCAAAGCCCGCACGGCGGCGGGGTCCGTCCATCCGACCAACAACGCCGGGGAACCGAAGCCCCCCGCCCTCCAACAGGGCGACCTCAGAGGCTTGGCGACCCACATGCGGCGGCTGGCCGAATCGCGTGCGTCGTAGCTAGGAGTGTCACATGCCGGTACCGAATGATGGGCAGTTGGTCGCTGCCGCGTGGGAAGACTACGTCAAGACCGATCCCGCCGATCAGATTTTCCAGAGCTTCTGGCTGCTGGACAACCTGAAGTCGGGCAACTCGTTTATGAAGGGCGCGGGCGACCCGATCACCGGATCGATCGAGTACCAGATCAACACGACCGTGAAGTCGATGTCCGAGCTCGAAACGCTCGACACGACGCGCGTGGACGTGTTCGACCGCTACGAGTACGCCTGGAAGCACTCGGGCGGCGACATCGTCATCAGCGAGTTCGAGAAGGGCGCGACGGCGGGCGCGGCGGGCAAGTTCGATCTGGAAGCGAAGAAGATCGACAACCTGAACAACTCGATGAAGAAGAGCATCAACGATCAGTTGTTCAGCGACGGCACCGGCAACAGCAGCAAGGATGCCGGCGGGTTGCAGCACATCGTGTCCACCACGCCCACCACGGGCACCGTGGGCGCGATCAACCGCGCCACGTATACCTTCTGGCGCAACCAGCAGGCCAGCGGCGCCCTCGCGGCCACCGCGTTCGACAACCTGAAAGGCGCGATGCGGAGTATCTACAACCTCTGCTCGTCGGGCGTCGGGATGCAGTTGCCGTCGTTTGCCGTGGGCACGCGCACGGTCGTGGAAGGCTACGAATCGCTGCTCGTCGCGCAGGAGCGGTACGACCGGGCGGCCACGGGCGATACGGGCGTCTCGGGCTTCACCGGGCCGAAGCTCCAGTTCAAGGACATCCCCGTCGCGTGGGACTACGCCGCGCCCACCGGCAACATGTACATCCTCAACAACCGGAACCTCTTCATCCGCTGGATGTACTGGATGAAGGCGTTCCCCCCGGTCAACCCGTCGAACCAGTTCGCGAACGTCGTGAAAGTGCTCACGACCTTCAACCTCTGCTCGGACAACCCGCGCCGCCTCGGCGTGGTCAGCGGCATCACATAGACGACTCGTCGGAGGGGGGAGCACTTCCGCTCCCGCCCTTCAGTCGAATAAGTCGGGCGTCTAGCGTCTCACGCGGGCGACTCGCAAAGGAGACTGAGTATGAACTTTCAGGGACCGGTCGATATTACCGGCAGTGCGACGGGCGACTACGGCACCGTCCAGCAGCACGCCATCGGCATGCAGGCGCGGACAAGGGACGGGCGCAAGTTCCGCTATTGCTACAACGGCGCGGTGGCCCTCGTCGCGGGTGAGGTGATCCAGGGACCGGCCATCGTCACGACCCACCTGGCGTTGACCCCGGTGGCGGCGGCGATTGGCGCGACGGCGGTCACGGCCACCCTCGGCGGCACGAACAACGCGACCGCGAATCAGTATGCGGGGGGCTACCTCCAAGTGGACACCACCCCCGGCAACGGCCGCGCGTACGCCATCACGGGGCATCCGGCGGCGGCCCTCTCCACGGCGCTGACGGTGCAACTGGACGCCTCGGATCCCATCCGGGTCGCCCTGACCACCGGCAGCCGCGTCGGCCTCATCGCGAACACGTACAACGGCGTAATCGAGATGCCGGTGACGACCGCGACTGGCAAACTCGCCGGGGTGGCCGTGGAAGCCATCCCCATCAACAACTACGGATGGTTGCAGACCTACGGCGATGCGCCCGTGCTCATTACCGGCACACCGGCACTCGGCGCGATGATGCTGGGCGTGAGCGGCACGACGGCCGGCACGGCGGACATCGCGACCGCGGCCCCGCTCATCGTGAGCCAGATCATCGGCGTGATGCGGCAGATCGGCGTCAGCGGTAAGAACAACATGGTCTTCCTGACGATCGACTAGCACCGACCGGAGGGGACGTCGTGTCCCCTCCCTTTTCTCAAGGACGTGTATGGCGAAGAAAGACGACGAGCCGCAGGAACCGGAGTCGATGAACGAGCGGATTCTGTTCCTGCTCGAAAAGGTGCTGACGGCGCAGACCGCTGCGCCGACCACGGAGAACGCGGAGATTCTCGCCACGCTCTCCCAGGCGATGGACCGGCTCGCGGATACGCAGGCGACCAACACCCAGATTGCGGCCGCGGAACGGCGACGGGCGCAGCGGGCGAGCAACGAAGTGGTGCATAACCGCTCAGTGTTCAACCCCCGCGGCGAGACCTGCCCCGATGGCTGGACGAAGCCGCACCTCAAGTGCCCGATGTACATCCCGTGGGTGATCGAGGACGAATGCATCACCCGCGAGGAGGCCGAACTGCTCAACCTGCTGGAGCAGGGCACCTACATCGTGACGCGCACGGATGACACCAAGGTGCCCCTCGATGTGCGCGTGGAGACGAACTTGGAAGGCACGCAGGCGACCCGGTTGCTGATGACGAACGACACCGCGTTCAACCGGGACTACTTCCGGCTGATGCCGCCCCTCCACACGTACCTGCGGCAGATCCTCGCGCAGCACGCGCCAGACATCGCCCGGGAGGCGGCCGGCGTCCTGACGATGGACGAAGAACTCGCGCGGATCGCGGCCCATCAACTCTCGGTGTCGGTGTAAAAGGAGCGGCGTATGAAGGGTCGCGTGACGGTGTGTCTAGTGCTCCTGCTGGGGGGGATCGTGTCCGCGCAGGACGCGCAGTATCCGACGCGAGATACCCCGGTGACGTCGTACCTCACCTCGGCGGCGAGCACCAATGCCACGAGCGTGAAGGCGAGCCCCGGCAACGTGTACGGCTACTCGCTGGTCAACACGACGGCGACGGTCTACTACCTGCGGATGTATAACCTCGCGGCCGCGCCGACGTGTTCGAGTGCGACGGGGTTCGTGGAGACGCTGCCGATCCCAGCGAGTACCACGGGGGCCGGCCTCCAACGGGTGCAGCCGAATGGGCAGACCTTCTCGACGGGGATTGCCTTCTGTCTCACGGGGGGCGGGGCGTCCACGGACAACACCAACGCCGCGACCGGCGTCTACCTCACCATCCTGTACAAATGAAACCCTCCGGGGAGAGACCTGTCATGGATCACAAGAAAGAGAAAGAGAAAGAGCCCAAGGCGGCCAGCCTGATGGCGGATGGGGGGAATGAGGCGCGGCCCCCGAACCCCGACCCGGATGGCTTCACCGTGCTCAACTCGGAGCATCTGTTGGGACCGGCCGGGGGCCGGGACCGCGTGGTCCGGTATTGCTACGAGCACGTCGCGGACGCTCTGGACGGCGCGTGGATCTATCGGCGGATGTAGCCCGATGGTCCCCGGTCGGGTCTCGGTCGTGATCCCGTCGCGCCACGAGCGGTTTCTGCCGGAGACCGTGCGCGATGTGCTGTCCAAGGCGCAGGGGGATCTCGAAGTCCTCGTGATCCTCGATGGCTACTGGGCGCACGACCTGCCTGACGACCCGCGCCTGGTGCAGATCCACCGCGGCGCCGCGCAGGGGATGCGACCCGCCATCAACAGCGCGTGCGCGGTGGCGACGGGCGAGTACCTCTGCAAGCTGGACGCGCACTGCGCCGTGGCCGCCGGCTTCGATGTGGTGCTGAAGGCCGACTGCGACCGCGACTGGGTCGTGGTGCCGCGGCGCTACCGGCTGGACCCGATCGCGTGGGCGTGGCAGGACGTCGGCAAGCCCCCCATCGACTCCCACTATCTCAGTTACCCCTACGAGCGGCAGGGGGACGCCTCCTGCGGCCTGCACGGGACCGTCTGGGAGGCCCGCGCGAAGGCCCGGGCCGACCTGCTGATTGATGACGAGATGTCGTCCCAGGGGTCGTGCTGGTGCATGCATCGGGACCAGTGGGCACGGGTGGGACCGCTCGACGTCGCGCATTACGGGAACTTCATTCAGGAATTCCAAGAGATTGGCCTGAAGACGTGGCTCGGGGGCGGGGCGGTGAAGGTCAATAAGCAGACGTGGTATGCCCACCTCCACAAGGGCACGACCTACGGCCGCGGCTACTCGATGGCGGGTTTCCACCATGAGCGCGGGCGAGCGTTCTGCACGGACTACTGGATGCACGACCGCTGGCCGCAGCGGGTGCGGGATCTGCGGTGGCTGGTCGAGAAGTTCGCGCCCGTGCCGTCGTGGCCGGCGGATCTCGATCAGGCCTTCGCGCGGCGGGCCGCATGATGCTCACCGCGTCGATGGGGCGCCACGACCTCGCGGCGTACTTCGCGGCCCAGCAGTTCACGCGCGGGGCAGAGATTGGCGTGGAGCAAGGCGAGTACAGCGAGGTGCTGTGTCGGGCCAATCCGCGCCTCCTGTTGCTCGGGGTCGATGCGTGGCGGGCCTATCGCGGCTATCGCGAGCACGTCACCCAGGCGAAACTGGACCGCTTCTACGAGCAGACGGCGCGGCGGCTGGCCGGGTATTCCGTGCGCCTGCTGCGGATGTTCAGTGTGGACGCGGCGCGTCTCGTGCCCGTGGCCTCGCTGGACTTCGTCTACCTCGATGCGAACCACACGAGAGCGCACGTCGAAGCCGACATCGCCGCGTGGGCACCGAAGGTGCGGTCAGGCGGCCTCCTCGCCGGGCACGACTACTGCCGGCGGAAGCGGATGGACTACGGTGTCATCGAAGCCGTCCAGGCCTACGCGGCGGCGCGTGGGCGGATCCCGGTGATCCTGCGGGGCGATACGTCGCCGTCGTGGGTGCTTGAGCTATGAGCCGCCTCTCCGTCTTGATTCCGGCGCGGCACGAGATGTTCCTCAACCGCACCGTGGAGGAAGTGCTGGCGAAGCGCCGTGCGGACACGGAGGTGATCGTCGTCCTCGATGGCGCGTGGCCCGCGGTGCCGCTGACGCAGCATCCCGACGTCCACATCGTGCATCGCCCGGAGCCCATCGGCCAGCGGGCGGCGACGAACCTCGCCGCGAAGCTCTCAACGGCCGACTACGTGATGAAACTCGACGCGCACGGCGCCCTCGCGGACGGCTTCGACCAGACGCTGATCGACGCCGACGTCGAGATCGGGCGACCGGACCTCACGCAGATTCCCGGGCAATACAACCTGCACGCCTTCGATTGGGTCTGCGCCTGCGGGTATCGGCGCTACCAGGGACCGTCGTTGGTGCGCTGCGAGGGGTGCGGCGTCTCGGACCAGTGGACGCGCGATGTCGTCTGGAGCATCGACGGCGCGAACGGGAAGGCGGGCCGCAAGGTCTACAGCACCTCGTGGTGCTTCGATGCCGATCTGCACTTCCAGTACTTCGGGGAGTTCACCAACCGACCGGAGGCGCAGGGTGACCTCGCGCCGACGATGTCCGCGCTGGGCGCGTGCTTCTTCATGCGGCGGGCGCGGTTCTGGGCACTGGGCGGCCTCGATGAGGCGCACGGAAGCTGGGGGCAGTTCGGGACCGAAATCGCGTGCAAGTCGTGGCTGAGTGGCGGGCTGCACTACGTGAACAAACGGACGTGGTTCGCGCATCTGTTCCGCACGCAGGGGTTGGACTTCGGGTTCCCCTATCCGCTGGACGCGGGACAGGTCGAGCACGCGCGGCGCTATTCGCAGGATCTCTGGCGGAACGACAAGTGGCCGCTGGCGGTGCGCTCGTTCGCCTCGCTGGTAGACCAGTTCTGGCCGGTGAAAGGCTGGACGGAGGAGCAGAAGCCGAAGCCGGTCGTGAAGACACCCAAGACGAAGGGCATCGTCTACTACTCGGACTGCCGTGGCGAGGCGGCGATGCTGGCGGCGGTCAGAAACCAGATTTGGGAGGCGCGTACCGCGTGGATCGAGCGCATTCCGGTCGTGTCTGTGACGCTGAAGCCAGTCGAAGGGTTCGGGACCAACATCGTCCTCCCGCTGGAACGCGGGACGCTGACGATGTTCCGGCAGATCCTCGCGGGGCTGGAAGCGATTCAGGCCGACTACGTGTTCTTCTGCGAACACGACGTCCTCTACCACGAGAGCCATTTCGAGTTCGTGCCGCCGCGGGACGACGTCTACTACTACAACGAGCACACCTACAAGCTGGACGCCGAGACGGGGCGAGCGGTCTTCTACCACACGAAGCAGACCAGCGGCCTGTGTGCCGCGCGGGCGTTGTTGCTGACGCACTACCGCGAACGGGTGCGCCGCGTCGAGGGGGACGGGTTCTCGCGCCGCATGGGGTTTGAACCTGGGACGCACCACCGCGCCGAACGGGTCGATGACGTCAAGGCAGAGGCGTGGATGTCCCCGGTCCCCAATATCGACATCCGGCACGCGCACACCCTGACGCAGAGTCGCTGGAGTCCGGAGCAGTTCCGCGACCAGCGGCACTGTCGCGGGTGGACGACCGTCACCACGATTCCAGGGTGGGGAGACGCGCGGGCGCTGATGGATCAGATTCACGAAGGAGCACGAGCGCATGCCATTTGAGGATTGGACGGTCGAGGTCTACGAGATCGATCCGCGGCCGAATCCGACGAAGAACCCCTACACCGGTCTGCCGATTGACCCGGAGGGCATCACGCAGTCGCTCTTTCGGATGCGGCTGACGCACATCCCCACCGGGAAGGTGCTGGAACGCGCCGACCTGACCGGCCATCTGTCCGTGGAGGTGCTGACGGTCTACGCCAGGGGCGTGGCGGCCAACGCCGAGACCCACCTCGTGAACCAAGGCCCGCACAGCCCCCTGCTGGGCGTCTTGGACATCACCGTGCCGGATCCGTCCGTGCCGCCCACCGATGACGATCGGGCCGTCACCGCGTTCGTGGCCCTCGTGCGGACACTCCTCCAGGCGAAGGCGCGGTTCGCCATCAAGCAGGCCGATGAGGCGGAAGTGCTCGCGGCCCAAGCGGCGATCAGGACGGCGTACGCCCCAACCTCTCCCGTCCTCGCGAAGCGGTTCGATGAACAACTCGCGAGTCTGCTGCCATGAGCGCGACCTACACGGCCACCGAGACCGTGCAAGCGAGCCAGGTCACGGGCACGCTCACGAATTTCCCCGCCCTGTTCTCGCGGACGTCAGCCGGCGGCGCGGGGATTCCAGACTTCCGCACGGTCGGGAACGGCGGGAAGGTCAAGGATGCGAGTGGCTACGACCTGAACCTGTTCACCTCGTCGGCGCTGACCTCGCTACTGGATCAGGAAACCATCCTCTATGTCGCGTCCACGGGACAGGTGATCAAGTGGGCGCGAGTCGCCTCGATCGCGACCGCGACGGTGGTGTATTGGGGCTACGGCGACTCCGCGATCAGCACAAGTCAGGACAACACCACGGGCGTGTGGCGCAGTGAATACAAAGCGGTCTACCACTTGGAGGACAACGCGGCCAGCACCACCGTCGCGGAGTCCACGAGTAACGCCAACACCGCGACGAACGTGGCGAACACCAGTGGGAAGACCACCACGGGAAAGGTCAGTGCCGGCCTGACCTACAACGGCTCCTCGGATGGAACGACCGCGCCCAGTATCAGCGCCCTGAACAACGTCGCCAATATGTCCTACTCGTGCTGGGTGAAACCCGCGGGGTTGAAGGACTACGGCGGCATTATGGTCAAATCGGACACGCCCGCGTACGAGCGGTTTGGCATCCTCTCCAGCGGCACGGGCTTTTCGGATAACTCCGCGGTCCTCACGGTGTTCGGCACGTTGGGCGGCGGGAGCCTCTTTGCCTACACGGCGGCCTCACAACTCGTGGTCGGGACGTGGACCCACATCGCGGCCACCTGGGACGGCAGTCAGAGCACCGACAGCACCCGTCACAAGGTCTACGTCAATGGCGTGGCGAAGACGCTGACCTTCTACTCGGGCACCCCTTCGGGCGCGATTGCGAACACGACGGATCCCATCAAACTCGGCGTGGATCGCGTGAACACCTACTATAACTGCACGATCGATGAAGCCCGGGCCTACGCCGGCACGCAAACCGCGGAGTGGTACGAAGCGGAATACAAGACCGCGAATGCGCCCACCTCGTTCTGGGGATTGGGCAGTGAGCGAGACCGACTGGGGCTCCCGTCGTTGCCGCAGCCGACCGCGATGATCCGACGCAGGAGGTATGTCTAATGCCGCGCATGTACCGCGTGCCCTACACGGGCACCCTCGCCACCGCGGGAGGCGATAGCGACCTCCTGAGCATTCAGCCCGCCGACGACAAGCCCTGCCGGCTAGTCGGCTGGATCCTCGGCCAGTCCACGGAACTCGGGGATGCGGCCGAAGAGAACCTGCGGCTGACCGTGCGCCACATGACGGCCACGGTCACGATCGGGTCCGGGGGTTCCTCGGTGACGCCGGTCGCCAACCGTCCCGGCACGACCGACATCGTGGCAGCCGGCTTCACGGCCCGCTGTAACGACACCACGGTGTCCACGACCGGGGGCACATCCACCGTCATGGAAGAACTCGCGTGGAACATTCGGAGCTCCCCGTGGGAACGGTTCATCCCCGAAGAACTGCGGCCGTATGCCGCCCAGGGGGAAGTGTTCATCGTGCGGATGGAGTCCACGCCCACCGATGACATTACGGGGGAATTGACGTTCTTCGTGGAAGAAGTCTAAGAGGGGTTTCTGAGTCTCCATCGTGTTGCGTATCAGACGGACGCTCTTCCGACTCCCGCGGGCGCGGTGGCTGTCGTCCCGTGCGGTGGCCTCGTCGCCCTCGGTGTCGCCGTCTGCCTCGGTGTCGCCGTCTGCGTCCGTGTCGCCCTCGGTCTCACCCTCGGCCTCCGTCAGCCCGTCGTCGTCGGTCAGTCCCTCCGTCAGCCCGTCTGCCTCGGTCAGTCCGTCTGTCAGCCCCTCGGTCAGCCCGTCCGCGAGCATCAGCCCGTCCGTCAGTCCGTCCGCGAGCGTCAGCCCCAGTGCGAGCGTCTCGCCCTCGGTCTCACCCTCGGCCTCGGTCAGTCCTTCGGTCTCAGCCTCGGTCAGTCCGAGCGCCAGCGTCAGCCCGTCCTCGTCGGCCTCACGGAGCGTCAGTCCGAGTTCGTCGCTGTCGCCCTCGGCCGGCAACAGTGCCAGCGTCAGTCCATCGGCCTCGGCCAGTGTGTCACCGAGCGCCAGCCTGAGTCCCTCGGCGTCCTCCAGTCGCAGTCTCAGCCCGTCGTCGTCGGAGTCGCCCTCCGTCAGTCCCTCCGCGAGTGCGTCGGTCAGCGCCAGCACCTCGCCCAGCGTCAGCCCGTCGTCCTCGACCTCGCCGTCCGTGTCGCCCTCGGCCGGCGTCGAGACGCTGATCCTGAAACTCGATACGGGCACCGCGGACGATGGCGAACTCTTCGCGGCGTATGTGAAGTCGTACGCGATTCCGCCGGGAGGCGCGATTGCCCAACTGGGGGTGGCGGCGCAGATCGGCCAGCCGATTCTGGTGGCGCGGCAGAGCGCCGGGATCACGCTCCAACTCACGATCGACCGGGACTTCGGCCTGGAGACGCAGACGTCCACTGTGCTGTTGACGCAGGCGGCCAGCGAGCCGCGCGTCATTCGGAAGTTTGAGGGCGGGGCGATGGCGGATGCGACGGTGTTGCAGTTCCAAGTGGGCGATGCGGCGGCGGTGGCCTCGACGTGGTCCCTGGATGCCCTGCATGTGTCCTCGACGGATGAGGGAGACCGATGAACCTCTCGACCATTGAAGCCGACCTCTACGCCTCCCTCGGCTACAAGCTGCCGACGCCGGATCAGGACGTGATCGACCGGCTGCGCCGCTACATCAACACCTCCCAGCGCGAGATCCTGAGTATGCGCGGGCTCGACCGGCTGCGGCGGGCGGTCCTGACGTGTGCGAGTGTCGCGAACAGCCCGTTTATGGTGCTGCCGCAGTCGGCCACGCGCGTGGTAGCGGTGAGCGACCGCGTGAACAACATGATCTTGGAGGAACTCTCGCTCCAAGACATCCGCTACAACGATCCGGGGCTGACGTCCTCGGTGAGCTACCCCGTGTCGTATGCGGTGTGGCATCTCTCCGCGCCGGCCGCGCGTGACCCGTCAGCCGCCGCGGCGCTCTTCGTGAAGTCCGACTCCGCGAGTGATGGCGCGATCCCGAAGACGGCGTTCGTGGAGGGCACGCGCACAGGCGGGGGGTATTACTCCACCTCCGTGGCCCTAAACGGCACGACCGCGGTGCAGGTCGGGTCTGGCGTATCGGACTGGGTGACCATCACGAAGTTCTACCTCACCCTCCCCACCAATGGCGCGGCGACCACGGCGATCGGCAACGTGACCCTCACCCAGACGTCCGGAGTGGGCACGGAACTATCGCGCATCACCCCAGGCACGGGCGTGGCGCGGTATACCCGGCTACACCTCTTCCCGACGCCGACCGGCGCGAACACCTACTACGCCGACGTGATCATGCACATCGAGGACATGACGCAGAAAGGCGACGAACCCTATCTACCGGAAGACTTCCACTGGCTGCTGTCCTGCGGGGCGATGAAGAAGGAATACCAGAAGCGGGAAAAACCCGTGCAGTACAGCATCGAGAAGGAACGCTGGAAGCAGGGCATCTCGGACCTGAAAGCGTTTGTGCGGCAGACCACCGGGGTCGCGGCCTCCGGGCGCGGGCCGCGCCGGTTCAGTCAGTTGGGGCCGTATTACCCCGTGGGCAGCTAATGCCGGCCATCGTCATCACCAACCTGCGCGGGGGCCGCAACGGGGTGGATTCGCCGCTCTCGTTGCCTGAGAACCAGTGCGTCGAAGCCCTGAACGTGGATTGGTCTGATGGGCCGCTCGGACGGAAACGCGGCGGCGCGATTCAACTCAACCTGGCGGGCGGGACCGCGTTTACCGCGGGCGTGGCGGCGATGTTCCGCCATGTGCCCGCGGGTGATGAGACGGCGTCGGAACTCTGGGCGATTGGGAGCGATTTCATCATCAAGCGGCTGAAGGCCGGCACCACCTGGGCGGATGTCGCCGTGGACTATCCCCCAATCAGCCGGCCGCAAGATACATCCTTCGCCACGCTCAACGGCAAGCTCTTCATGGCCTATAAATCCGCCGTGGATCGGTTGATGGTGTTCGACCCCGCGGTCAATGCCGTGCGCGTCGTCGGCCTGTCGGCGCCGGCCCCGCCGAGTGTGGCGGATCAAGGGGGCGGGGCGTACCCCGCGGTGCTGCGCTATTACCGGACGCGCGTCGTGCAGTTGGACGGCACGCGGGTCGTGCGCCGGTCGGAGCCGACCGCGAGTGTGGCGTTTACGCCGAGCGGCGGCGGCGCAGCGGCCCAGATCACGCGCGGCACCTTTCCGAATGAGCGCGAGACCGACTGGGAGATTGAAGTCTCGATCGATGACAGCGTCTTCTATGTGCTGACGCAGTTGCCGATCGCCACGACCGTCTATTTGGACACCACGCTCCAAGCCGCGTACTTCGATCTGGAGACGTCCGAAGACGTCGGGCAGTTCAACGTCCCCGCCGCGCCGAAGTTTCTCGCGACGGATGGCAACCGGCTGTTGCTGGCGGGGTCGCAGACCACGACCGGCCTCGGCTCGCGCGTGTGGTTTACGCCGGTCCTCGGGGATGCCGACCACGGCGACGATGAACGCATCCCCGACACCGACGCGATCACGAACTATCTCGATCTGAACGAGAAGGACGGCGGCGACATCACCGCGCTCTCGATGCCGCTTCAAGGGGCCATCATCGCGTTCAAGTACCGCGCGATCACGAAGCTCGTGCCCACGGGCGATGTGACCGCGCCGTATATTCCACGCAAACTCTCGGACTTCATCGGGGCGATCAACCATCAGAGCGTCGTGATGGCGGAAGACGCGATCGGCAACCCGGTCGTGGCGTTCCTCAGTCACAAGGGGCCGCACTGGGTGGGCGTCAGCGGCCTGTCGCACGTCGGCCGGGACGTCGAGGACCGGTGGTTCGGCTTCAACGGGCAGACGGCGGTGAACCTCGATGCGACGTTCATCGTCGCCCACGGCGTCTACTACTCCGACCTCCATCAGCTCTGGTGGTATGTCGCGAAGGGCGCGTTCGACAGTCCGAGCGAGCGCCTCGTGCTCGATACCCGCTACTGCGTGATGTCGGATCAGTTCGGGCTGCGCGGGGGGTGGGCGATTCACGACGGCAAGTCGTGCAAGTGCGTCTGCTCCTGCATGTTCTCGGATTCCGTCGCGGTGTCGATGTCGCGCCGGTTGAAACCCTATGGCGGCTACCGGCAACCCCTGTAACCCCACATGGCTGTCATCTCGATCACGCAAAGCAATTTACCGGGGGTGCTCGGGTCCGCGTGTATGGGCGCGAACGTGAGCTTCGCGGGCGGGGGCGCGTTTGACGGGGATCCCTCGGCCGGCGGCACCTTCTCGAACTTCGATACCGCGGCCCGCTCCGGGGGCGGGATGTGGGGGCCGTTGTTCCGGTTCGTCTGGGGGATGCCCCTCGGCACGATGGACGCGGGCTGCATCATTTCGACGGGCAAAGCCACGGACATGGCGACGAAACTCAATCCAGGCGGCGGGGTCATCGTCGATGCCACCACCACGGATTTCGGGGCGGCCGGCGCGGCCGGCGACAGCACGAGCGTCTCGTTCTCGTTTATCCCCATGTTCCCGATCGTGGTCGTGCCGTTTCTCTTTGGGTCGGAAGAATTTGAAGAGTGGGAGTTCTCGCCGTTCAACGACACCTGTTCGGTGAAGGTGAACGGCATCGAGCGGGCCGTGTATCCGGGCGGGCAACCGATCAACGTGAACAATTCCGCGATGGGGCTCTACGGGGGCCGCACGATCGGGTCCAGCGTCGGTGTGGGGTGGGATGGCGTGGTGCCCCGCAACCTGATCCTCTTTGTCGTCCCCGGCACGACCTGCACGGTCAGCCTCAACGTGGCCGACGTCCGAGACGGGCTCTATGACTCCGGGGTGATGATCGGGCAGATTTCGTCCGTCGCGGGACTCCCCACCACCGGCACGGGACCGGGGAGTCTCTATGCGTTTCTCGCGGCGCGGCTGCCCTACGATTCCCCCGCGGAAATCAACGCGATGATCGCGGCCTACATCGCGGTGGTGTCGGTGGATACCCGGTTGTTTGTGGGGGATGCCCAGGGCGCGGCGGGGGGCGGGACCGGCGACGGGCAGCGCGATGGGGATCTCGGTCCCGATGGTCCCACCGATCCGGGCTCCCAGGACGACGGGGAAATCTTCCAGGCCTACGTCCGCACGAAGGCGTATCAACCCGGGGGCGACCTCGCGCACCAGGGCGAAGTGGCGCACACCGCGCAGCCGCTCTTGATCGCCCGACCCCAGACGAGCATCGCGCTGTATCTGGATCTCCTGCGCGACCTCCAGCGCGAGACGCAGCAGAGTCATGTGGATCTGACGCCGGTCGCGGCCGAACGGCGCGTGATTCGGAAGTTTGAGTCGGCCGCCACGGGCGGGGCGACGGAAATCCAGTTTCAACTCGGGGACGCTGCGCCGGTCACCTCGCAGTGGGATCTCTATCTGTTCTCGATTGAACTGACCCACGGGGGGATGCGATGAGCAAGCTGATCAAGCTGGGGCTCTTGCATCCGGAACGATTGCCCTCGGAGACGCGCGAAGAACTGGAGCAGATGTCGGCGGCGCTCCAAGCGGTGGTGAAGGCCGCGAGCGAATCGACGCCCTCGCAGCAAAGCAGTCCCACGAACCCGACCGGCACGACGAGTCTCGTGGGCGTGATGATGGGCCTGAACGGCTCGATCACCCCGACCCTCACCGGCCGCGTGCTGATGCTGCTGTCAGGCACGCTCGCGAACGCGACGGCGATTGGGAACGGGGCGACGGTGCAACTCCGCTATGGCCTCGGATCGGCGCCCGCGAATGGCGCCGCGCTGGCGGGGACCGCAGTCGGCGGGGTCGTGCAATACATCGCGGCGACCACCACGCAGAAGGCGCCGGTCAGTCTGCAAGCCCTCGTCTCGGAGTTTCGGCTGAATACCACGTATTGGGTGGACGTCAGCCTCGCCGCGGTGGTGGGCGGGACGGCGACCCTCACCGACATCAGTCTCACGTTGTTGGAAGTGTAGAAAGAGGACCGCATGGCACAGAAGCTTCTCAACGTGAACGATCCCGCGGAAGGCGTCGATCCGAACACGGGTCTGCCGTGGGGCTCGAACCAAGAGGACATGCCGGGGAACCGCTACAACGGCAACCCGATGGACGCGGGGTTCAGTGGGGGCGTCACGGGGAACACGGGGAAGGGAGGCGGGCTGAAGCTGCCGCCGCCACCGAGCCTGCCGCCGATGCAGTCGGGCCGGATCGGCATCACCGATCCGGGGCAGGGGCCGAATAAGCTGCCGACGCCGACGATGAGCGGCGCGACGGGCGGCACGCTGCCACCGGTCCAGACCCTCGGCCAGGTGACCGGCCCGAACATGTCGCGGGACTACCTGAGTCAAACCATCAGCGACTCGTGGGCGAAGGCGCACGGCGGCCAAGCCATCGACCCGGCCACACTGGAGCAGCAGATCGGCTACGCCTCGAAACCTGATCTCTATTCGGACAACAAATGGCGACAGGGCTGGAATCCCTACCTCGAACACCGGATGAACGTCGGCACCGAAGGCGCCCATCCGGGGATGGCCGGCGACGAGGGGATCGTGGAGGCGCCGCAGGGATGGAACCCCGCGTTCGGGGGGGGCACCACGAACCGGACCATGCAGGGCGGGAGCGATGCGGACGCGGGCGGCGGCCCGCTCTTCCAGGCGATCCTCGGTCTCCTGCGCCGCGGCGAAAAAGGCGTGAGTAAGTCAGACCCCAATATCGCGGAACCGACCGCGGCGTATCGGGCGCAAGCCGAGCACTCGGGCCGACAGGCGCGGTCTGCGATGGCGGAACGCGCGGCCCAGCAAGGGCTGAACTCGGGAGGGGCCGGATCGGGCGCGTTCGACTCGGGAATCCGGTCGATGCTCGAACAACAAGGCCGGGACGTCGGCTCGTATCAAGGCGGCCTCGTCGGTCACGAAATTGACGCGCGACGGGGCGATGTGCGGGACGCCTTGAGCCTGGGCAATCAGAGTCAGCAGTTCTACGACAACCTGACCGCGAACATGGCACAAGGGAACAACAACGCGAACCTGCAACAGTACCTCGCGATTCTCCAATCCTTGGGGGGTGCGTAATGCCGATCGCCGTACCGACCTTCGTGCGGACGGGAGACGAGGGCTATGGTCTTCACCAGCAACTCCCGATCGAGGGCGGCACGCCTCCCCCAAAGGAAGCGGTGGGGAACAAGGACGCCCTGAGTCAGTGGATGCAGGCGCAGCCGTGGTATCAGCAGGCCTTGCGTCAGTGGGGCATGTCGCCCACGGATGTCCATCTGTCGGGCGACCAGCGCATCCAACTGAGTGACGCCGCTTCGCGAGCGGCGTCTGGGGAATCGGGGGGGCTGCAAGTCGATGGGCATGGCGCGTTGGTCGATGTCTCCATGCCGACGTGGGTGAAGATTGCCCTCATTGCCACGGCCGCAGGCGCAGGCGCGGCGGCCCTGGCGCCGATCCTCGCGGGGGGCGCAGGGGCGGCTGGAGTGGGCGCGGGAACCGGTGTCGGCATTGGTGAGACCGGCGCGACCGTGGGGCTCGCGAGTGGCGCCGGCCTGCCTGGTGCGGTCTCCGCTGGGAGCATTCTTGGCACAGCCGGTGGGGTGGGCACAGCGGGTAGTCTCGGCGCGGGCACCGGAGTGGGGCTGGGTGAGACCGCGGCCACCACGGGACTCGCGAGCGGGGCGGGACTGCCCGGGGCGACCGCGCTCCCCTCCAGTCTTCTCGGCACGGCCGGTGTCGGGATCGGAGAGACCGCCGCCGTGACAGGGCTCCCAGAGGGCGCCGCCACGATTACGGGGTCTGGGGCGGTGCTGCCCTCCTCCACGATCGCGCCGACGATGGGAACACTCGCGCCAGACGTGACGCCGGGGATTCTCAACACGGCCGGCGCGGGCAGTGCGGGCGGCATCCTGAGTAGCCTCAAAGACCCCGCCACCATCGCGAAGCTGGGCACCATCCTCGGCCAAGCCGCCGCCAGCCAACAAGCGTCGAAGGCACTGGACGACCGCGCCGCATTGAGTCTGTTTGGTGAGCAAGCCAGCGCGGAGAATGCGGCCAAACGCTTCGCCCTGACGGCGCCCGGGTCCAGGCTCAAGCAGTCCGTGGGTGCCTCGCTCATCAACAACTACCAGCCGCAGAGTCTCTCGTGGGGGGGGCCGGGGTCCGGTCTCCGCGGCGAGATGCCGACCTATCGCGGGGGCGTCCCCGGCGGCATGGCGAATCTCGATCCGCAGACGAAGTCGCTCTCGCAACAGGTGATGAAGGATCAGTTGCTGGCCCAAATGAATGGCGGGGCGAGTGGCGGCAATGACGACCGGGCGATCCCCCCGGTCCCGAAGGTCGGAGACGCGAACGAAGATTCCACCTGGGAGAAGTTACTCGGCGGGGCGGCCTTGGGCACCTCGATCTACGGCGCCCTCGGAAAATAGGAGCGACCACATGGGACTACTAGCGGTCGGGGCGGGCGCCTCAGAAGGCCTCGATAAGGTGCTGGAACGGGCGCTTATCCAGCAGAAGCTGCGCGAACAGGAGCGGGCTGCCCTGGCAGAAGAGGCGCTCCGCGGGCGCGGGCTCGACATCCAGGCGCGGGGGCAGGACATGGCCGCGCAACTCCGCACCGACACGTTGAAGGAGCAGTCCACGTACCACGACGACTTGATGCAGGCGCGTGGCGACGAACTCCGCGGGAAGCAGACCGAGCGGCTCGACCGGCAGTTCAACGAGATGCCCTCGGATGGCTCGCAGCCGTTCGACCTGTCGCAGCAGCAGGCGCTCGTGAAGGGCGGCATCATCCCCGGTCGGATGCGTCCCGTGGGCGTGGCCCAGCAGACGTCGGCGGCGGCCGGCGTGCCCGAAGCCCTCGCCGCGGTCGAGGAACCAACCGAAGTGCCGGGGACGATCGCCAACAGCCCCGCGCCGTCGATGATCAAGTTCAACCGGGCACCGAGCACGGCCGACCTCAAGGTGGAGGCCGAGCAGAAGCGGAAGGACACTGCGGAGGCGCGGGCGCAGGAGAAGCTGGACGCGGCCCTCGCAAAGGGCGACACCCGCTCCCTCGATCTGCAAGCCGCGGATGCGCTCGCGAAGGGCGACATGGTGACGTATCAGCGCCTCCTGAAAGTGAAGAAGGAGATGGGGCAGGCGGATGACCGGCCGCGGGCGGCGCCGGTCGTGGGTCCGGAGGGCCTCCCGGCCGCGACGATGCGCCGCGTGGACGCGAAGTCGAAAGCGTTTGAACTGCTCCCGGCCGTGAAGAACACGCAGAAGATGTCTGAAGCGGTGGGGTTCGCGAATGCGCTGGACGTCAACACCAAGAACCCTGCGGACGATCAAGCGTTGATCTATGCGTACGCGAAAGCGATGGACCCGGATTCCGTCGTCCGCGAAGGGGAATACGCGACGGTGCAGAAGTACGCGCAAAGCTGGGCGCAGAGTTTTGGCTTCAACGCCGCGCGTGTGTTCTCTAACGTCGCCTTCCTGACGCCGGAAGCGCGCCAGAACATGAAGACCACGATTAACGCCAAGTTCAAAGCCGCCGAGCGGCAGTACAGCGGTATCCGCAAATCGTACACAGACCAGATCAACCAGATCACAGGGCATCAGGACGGCGACTCGTACCTGACGGATTTTGGGAGCGCCTTTCCGACCGGCGGCGGGGCAGCAGCAGCGGCGACGGGTGGCGGTGATGCCGGTTGGGTGGACGTGGGTGGTGGCGTGAAGATTAGAAAGAAGTAACCCATGCCTGATGTGTATGAGGTGCAAGGTCCGGACGGCCAAGTCTACGAGATGATGGCCGACCATCCGCCCACGCGGGAGGAAGCGCACGCAGCAATCGGGCGAGCGGGGCGGGCATCCGTGCAACCGCCCTCGGCTCCGGACTGGTGGCCGCGCGATCGGTTCGGGAACCCAATTAGCACCACCGATCATCCCCTCGATGAATCCGGCCAGCCGGCGAACTGGGCTGATCGCACCTTCACGCCCGACAACCTCGCCACAGCGCAACTCGCCGCGGATGCGTTGACGATGGCCCCTGCGGTAGGGGCGGCGACGATGAGCGGGCTGCGGATGATTCCGCAAGGTGTACGGGGAGTGCCAGGGAAGGCCCTCACGTTTGCCGGGGAGAACGCGAGGAAGTTCGACCTCACGCATCCGACTGGCTTGATCGGGGATCTGATGCAGTGGGCGGGAAAAAAACTCACCCCGACACCAGAGATGCCGCCGACGCCACGTCCCATTGCTCAGGTGCCACCCGCTGACCGGTCCAATGTTTCAGCAGCGTTGAGACAACGGGAGATGCGTGACGCAGCCCAATTACCGCGGGCGGTTCAACAACCCTCTACGACGACGGCACCCGTCGTCCCGCCCCCAGTCGCCCCTACGCAGCCGGTCGATCGCGTGGATGTCTTGGCCGCCCTGCGGCAACGGGAGATCCGGGAGGCGGCGCAATCGCCGCGGGCCGTTCAACAGCCCGCCACGACCACGCCGACGCCACCGGTCGCCCCTACGCAGCCGGTCGATCGGGTCGATGTCTTAGCGGCGCTCCGACAGCGGCAGATGCGAGAAGCGGCGCAACAGCCGCGGGCCGTTCAACAGCCCGCCACGACTACGCCGACCCCCGTCGTTCCGAAGCCGCCGACCGGGCCACAGCCGCGACACGTCGGCCGCGCCCCCACGATGAACGAAGCCGTGATGGAGGCGTTGCTGGAGCAAACGGGCGCGACACCCACACCGTCTCAGGTGACGCTCCCTCGCGCCCCCGGCATGGACATCACGCCAGGGGGGAATCCGAGTAAAGCCTCGATCCCGATCACGGAGCCCGTTGTCTCACCCGCGAAGCCCGCGGCGTCTCCGGTGACGCAGACGGCCCCCGTGAAGCCGACGCCTGCACCGGAGACGGCGGCGCCTGTGACCCAGTCGCCGGCCGCCAAGACACCGAAGCAACTCAACGAAGAGGCCATCCTGAGAGAGCGGGCGAAGCGGGCCGCGGCACGGGCACAAGCGGAAGGCGCGGCGACGGACCCCGTGGCCTCAGCGGACCCCGCGGCCCCACCGGCTGACACCCCTCCGTCCTCACCCATCGAGCAACTCGCGGCCAGTGGTTCCTTCGCGGGCTTACCGAGTACTGAAGACGTGGTGGCGAACGTGGTGCGGCGGAATGACACCGGCAACTGGGACATTCCTCAAGCGGACATGCTCGCGAAACTCATGGAGATGATGCGGAAGTAGTGCTTATGGCCTATCCCTACGACGAAGCACAGGTCATCGCGTTTATCGGTGACGCCGATAAAGCGTATGCCGACGCAGGGCAGACGTGGAACTCGGCCGGTGGCGTCTGGGTGGCGCGGATGCAGTTTGACGCGGTGTCGATGGGCTATCCGGCCTCGCGTCAGAAGCACCTGGCCGCGTTGCAGACGGCCCTCGGCACGACACCGACGCCACCGGACCCAGGTCCGACGCCGGTCCCGCCGGGGCAATTCGTACAAGCCCCGCGCGAGTGGAATGGTCAGATGTGCGGCATCCATGTGCCGGGACTCCCGCTGCTCTCGTGGGGACCGCCGGATCCCACGCTCGTGCTCTCGTGGCTGTACGACCGCTACAGTCCGAGTGACCGCGCACGGATTCGCGCGTCGTGGACGCAGCATCCCTCCCGCTACGTCGATGTGGTGCTCTCGTGGCCCGATGCCCGCGCCTTCGGCCATTCACCGGAGAGTTTCCGCGACATCGTGGTCGAGTTATTGAACGACGGTTTTCACGTCTGTGTCTTCTGGTGCTCCAAGGATTTCGATCCGCCAGACGTGCCGACGATTCTCGCGGGCATCGAGCGCACGGTGCAGTTGATGATCGGTCTGCTCCCACGCTGCTGCATCGGCTGGGAACTTTCGCTCTGGTTGAACCCGACGCAAGTGCAGGAACTGATCGATGCGATTGCGCCTCGCTTCGTGCAATTTGGTTGCCGCGTCTACACGCATTTTCAACAGGGCTATTCGAGCTATCAGCAGGAGAACAAGTTCTTCGCAGATTTTTGGAAGCTCCAAGTCGGCAAGCTCACAGGCACGTTGCACCAGAGGATTTTAGGCACGACCCCGCAGGAGTACCGCGAGTCGTCAGGCGGCCTTCAGGATGTCCTCGAACGATTCGCCGGTCACTTCTTCGTGCCGCCGGATTCCGGCTTCGGGCATCCCTTCGACCTCGTGGCGTGGGAACTGACCGCGATGGATCAGTGTTTCGAGGGATTGTCGGAAGCAGAGGGCGACACCTGGGGCACCTGGGCGCTACGGACGCCGCGCTCAACAGGACCGGCGGGTGTCGTCGGCGTGATCGGCACGGGCAATGGCCGTCTCGCGGGCGAGGCGCGTGTGACGGCGTTCTCACGCCAGACGCGGCCTGGGAAGTGGCGCGGCCTCATCGGTCCACTCATCGACCTCAACGTGCGCGGCTAACCGCGCCCCTATGGAAAGGAACCAGACCATGACACCGACTGACCCCCGCGATCCGCCCGTGGACGACGACGCGCCCAATCAGGATCTGCCGCTCCCGGAGCGCCCCGATGGGCCGGATCATCCGGCGCACCCGGATCGACCGGGTGGCGACGAGCGGCCGAATCAGGATCTCCCGCCCACGGCGCGGCCCAAGCGGCGACAACCCTAGCCATGCGGACGGTGCGGCCGGCTAGACGGCGGGCCTTCGAGCAACTCACGCCCCCTCCGGTGCTGGAGGTGATCGCGGCGATCGGCCCCCAGCAGATCAACGAACGGGCGGATGGTCTCGTGACGGTGACCTATCCCGTGGGGAGCGACACCGTGCTCTCGATGCAACCGGACGGCACGATCGAGTGCCGCCCAGTGGGCGCGTGTGGCGCGTTCGAGCTGGCGGTGCTGCTCCCCGATCGTCTCGTCTACGCGCCACTCGGCGCGGCCGGCACCGCGTTTCTGATCCCGTTCACGGACACGATCCCGATCGTGTGAGGTAGCCCCATGATGCCGACGCTCCGTCTCCTGCTCCTCGTGTTTGGCTTCGTGTGCTTCGTGTTGAGCGCCCTCGGCGTGCCGTCGCCGCCGCGCTGTAACTTGCAGTCCGCGGGCCTAGCCTGCTGGATCGCCACGTTGTTCCTTGTCTAAGCGCCCCCCGCGGCTGTGGCCGATCTTCGGGCCGTTGCCCCCGACGATCGACACGGGGCGTTGGGTGACGGTGACGTATCCCCCGGCGGCCGGGACCGTGGTCTCGGTGCAGCCGACCGGCGCCGTGGAACTGCGCCCCCCTGGCACGCAAGGGCCGTGTGAGGTCGGGGTGCTGCACCCGGATCGGATCGTCTATGCGCCCGCGGGCGCGGCGGGGGCTGTGTTCCTGCTGCCGTATGCGGGCGAGGGACTGCCTAACACATGACGCCGTTGAACTGGCACGCCTCGACGCAGGAACCGGATCCGACGTGCCCGTATTGCGGCGAGGGCAAACTCGTGGAGTGGATCGACGGGCGGCTGTTCTACTGCGCCGTCTGCGGGAAGGTGTTCAGGGTGCCGCCGCGGCCGACAGAGCAGCCGAAAGCGTCGTAAAAGTTTGCCCCCACTTTGCCCCCGCTAGAGAGAGGCTGAAATATTAGCAAATCGTGATATTTATGGCCGACCTTGTGGGCTCATAACCCAAAGGTCGCGGGTTCAAATCCCGCCCCCGCAACCAACCTTTTCTCAGATTCCCTAACAATTTCACGCAAAACGGCCGGCTCGCCTCCCGTCAGGGGCAAACCGGCCGTTCTGTCGCCTTCCACTTTTTTCCTAGAAAAACCAGCTCTACCTTGTTTTATCCGGGCGGGACTTTGCCCCTCGTTTTTGCCCCCGGCCGTGCGAGTCGGGGCTTCAGCACGTCAGCGAGGTAGGGCGCGAGGCGGGTGCTGATGCTCTGTTGCTCTTCCACTTGGAACGGCGCATAGGTGCCGCGCGTGGTGTTGGGATCGCGGTGGCCGAGCAGTACCTGCACGTCGCTGAGACTCGCGCCGCGTTGCAAGGCTTCACGCGCGATCGAGTGGCGCACCGCGTAGGGGCGGATGCCGTGCGGCCAGCCAGCACGGTGGATCACGTTGCCGTAGTGCGTCGTGTTGAAGGCGCCCCAGGCGTCGGCGGCGATGAACGCCTGCCATGCGGACATCTGCGACGGGTTCAGGACGATCGAGTGCGCGGGTTCCCCTTTCGCGTTGCGGACAAGCCACACACCGCGGCGCCCGTCGAAGCGCAGATCGTCTGGCTGCGCGATGCCGATCTGGTAGGGACGCTGCCCGGTGGTGGCGGCGACGTAGAACCGCGCGAACGTCTGGGCGTCCACGGTACTCAACCGCTCAAGCACGGATCGGACGAGTTCCACGGGCACCGTGGGCGGCGGGTTCAGGTGACGGGCTGGTACCTTGGCGTCGTCTACGGGTGTCGGCGCTTTCTTCCCGTCCTTTGTCCTGAAGAAGTCTTGCAGCACGCGGCAGCGATGGCGGATCGTCAACGCCGAGACGACGCGCCCGCTCGTCGCCGGGGCGCGGCGTTCGTGGGGCTCGATCGCCCGTCCCTTCCGAGCGTAGCGGGTGATGCGGACGCGACGGATGGCGTGCGGCGATGGCGCCGTCTGCCAGGTGCTGATCGCCTTGTTGACGTGCGCCGTCGTCCATGCCGTCAGCGGGAGATCGCCCAGTAGCACACCGTCGATGCGAAGCTCGAACCAGGCGCGGAGGTGTGAGACGTCGGCGGCGGTGCTTGGGCGTCCACCGATCTGCGCGGCGTAATCGGGCGCCTCCGTGCGAAGCGTACCGGTGCGGGCCGTCGAAGGGGGCCGATCGAAGTCGGCGCGGTGGAGATCGTGCGCTTCTTTGTGGAGGCGCAGGCGGGCCTGTGCCGCCCACTTCTTCACCTGGGTTTCTGGGGTGTCGGCCGGAAACCGCGTGGGCGGGGCGATGCGGCCCGCGGCGCGGAGGAGTACTTCGTAGCGTCCATCCGCGTACCGGTAGACGTTTTTGGCAATGCGCGTGCGAGTCTGTTTCATGCCTTCACCTTCCGCGGGCGCCCGCCCTTCTTGCCGTTGGCCGCGCTGCTCTTGGCTTTCTTCGGGGACGTGACGAGGCCCCCGCGGCGGCCGAGCAGGGCGGCGGCGGCGGTCACGTCAACGGATCGGATTCGTCGCATGCCACGGAGGATACCCGACCGCTTAGGTTCTCGTCAACCGGATGACGACGGATGACGACGGGACCGGTTACGGACGGGGGCGCTTGCGTTTGACGCGGGCGGCGACGGGACGGGGGCGGCCGATCGTGGCGAGGCGTGCGAGGCGGCCGCGATCCGGGGGGGGGCGCAGTTCCTCGGCCAGCGTGGTGGCGTAGATGTGGGTGATCTGCATGACGTAGTCATACAGGCGCGGCTGGTGGTGGTGCAGGAAGGCCATTTCCGCCGAGTGCGTGCGGGCGGCAGACGGGCGCGGAGCGAGTCGAATTGGAGCGTCGAACGCCAACAAGTGAGCCATCACCGAGCCTCCCCCGCAGAGAGAATGTGCAAGCCGTTGCACAGACTGTAAGGGGAAACCCGATGGGGCGCAACTAGCTCAACCAGATCATTCGTAAATAAATTGCTGTGAAAAACGGCTGGGGCTACCCGTTGACTTTTCGGTTCGGCTTGCGATGCGGTTTCCGCGCGACGGCTTCGACGGTGGCGTTGGCGTAGTCATAGCCGGCCTGTTTGCCTCTCGCGAGGGCGGCGCGTTCACGCGCGGCGGGGGAGACGAGAGGGACCGCCGCGGCTTCAAGGACAACGGCCCGCAGGGCGGCGACCTCTTCGCGGATCGCCTCGCGGATCTTGCGTTGGAGCAACTGCTCGACGTCGCTGCTGTGGGCTTCGGTGCCGGGGGTCTGGAGGACGTGCTCAAGCGGCACCTCGAAGGCGTCCGCGACGGCTTGGAGTTTTTCAGTGCGGGTATGGCGCCCCCGTTCCAGGCGCCCGAACGTGGTCGCCGTCATTTTAGCTCTGGCCGCAGCACGCTCACGTGTCCAGCCGCGAGCAAGCCGCAGCCGCTGTATCGCGGTGCCCCAAGGGCCTGGCATTCCCAGCAGTATAGGACTCGGACGGACGGAAGGTGCTAGCAATGACTTACTAGGCATGCGGCGGTCAGCGTAGTAATAAAGTGGCGGCATTTGCAAGCAAAGGGGCTTGACTAGCAGCATGTAAGTGCTAGACTCGCGACTAATGGCGACGAACTCGCAGATATACGTGCGTCGGCGGCGGGCGCTCGCCATTGCCATTCTGGATAGTGGGACGACGCAGGCGCAGATCGCGCAACGGGCGGGGATCGAGCGGACGCGGCTGTGCCGGATCGTGCGCGGGGCGCGGAAACCCACGGCGCCGGAATGCGAGGCGTTAGCGTTGGCGTTGGCGCGGCATCCGGCGGATCTATTTCCCGACGAAGGAGGCGCCCGTGGCGGCAGTGACTGATCGCGCGGAGGTACTCGCGCGGGCCGCGGCGGGCGAACTCTTAGGGCCGCGCGACATTGCCGCGCTCTGCGGGATCGGCCATAGCCGCTTCGCGGTGTTGAACGCGCAGGGCGCCTTTGACTTTTTAAAAGTCTCGCCCGCGATCGGGCCGCGCTGTTTCTCCGGGTTCAAAGTCCATCGCTACGTGCAGGGCGAGCCGCTCGACCGGCCGGTGTTTGGCCGCAAGGCGACGGCGTGGCGGGCGGGGCGAGCGTCGTGATCACCAACCCCTGGGCGATCGTCGCGGTCTTCATCGTGTTGGCGATCTACAGCGTCGTCGTCTGGTGTGTCGCCAAAGCCATTGCGGCCGGCGGCGAGGCCGACGACGTGGACGAGGGTCCGTGATGCGTGACGGCGCCCACGACCTTGACAGCGAAGCGGGGCGGCTGCGGGCGCTCGCGAGTGCGCTCTATTACCTGACGCAGATGCAGCAGGGCGCCCCCTGCACGCGCGTGTATGACGCCCTGCCGTGGGCGGATCAACTGTTTTTTGAGCGGGTGGGGCGATTAGCGGTCGCGGCGGCGGGGTCGTGGCGGATGGCCGACGACCCCGCCCCGGCGCCGCTCCCAGCCCGGGTGCGGCTCGTGCTGGTGGGAGGCGCCCCAATGAGCGACTGTCGCGTCTGCGGCCGGCACTGGCCGGCGGATCGCGAGACCGGCGCCGACGCCGACGACCTCTGTCCGGACTGCGAAGCGCCCGTCTGCGGGTGGTGCGGGGGCGCCCTGCCGCGCGAGACGACCAGCGGCTACTGCGACGGCGTGTGCGAGGCACAGGCCCAGAACGACTCGGAGGCTGGATGAGAGTGAAGCCGCACAAGCATCCCTGTGGGCACTGCCACACCCCGACCGAGTGCGCTGGGGCGATTCAGCAGAACTACGACGGACACCCAGAGTTCCTCTGCCAGGAGTATCACACCGTGGGGCGTGTGGACTTCATCTGCGATGCCTGCGACGAGCAGCGGCAGCAGTCCGTCTGCGCGGACTGTCAGGCGTGGGGCACGGAACCCCATACCGACGAGTGCAGCACAGGAGCGGCGTGATGCAGACCTCCGATCAGATCAACGAACTCGCGTCGGCGCTCGCGAAGGCGCAAGCCGCCATGCATGGGGCGGCCAAGTCCGCAGAGAATCCGTTCTTCAAGAGCAAGTATGCGGACCTCGCCGCGGTGGTCGAGGCGTGCCGCGAGGCGTTGACCACGAACGGGATTGCGGTCGTGCAGTCGCCCACGACCGATGGCCCGCATGTCTCGCTGGAGACGTGGCTCATTCACAGCAGCGGGCAGTTCATGGCCGGCACGGTCACGGCGACGGCGAAGGATGACAGCCCGCAGTCGGTCGGATCCGCGGTCACCTACCTGCGGCGGTATGCGTTGCAGTCGTTCGCGGGGGTGGCCCCTGAAGACGACGACGCCGAAGCGGCACAGGGGCGCGGCAAGCCCGCGACGGTGGCCCCTCTTCCTACGGTCATACCGGCTGGATACGTGGAGTGGTTTGCCAAGATGTCCGGTGTCGCGAATACCGGGATTGAGGCGTTGAGGACCGCATGGAAAGACTCGCAGCAGGACTACCGCGATCACACCATGTTGACGAACAACGCGGGGTGGGAGGGGTTAAAGTCGCTGGCCGAGAAGAAGACCGCTGAGGCAAAGAAGACCGCCAGCCCGAAAGCGGTGGCCTCGTGATCGCGACGGCGCGTGCCTTCACCATCATCGATGCGCCACAAAGGAGCGAGCAGTGGTTCCAGGCACGCTTGGGCCGGCTGACGGGCTCACGGGCGGCCGACATGCTGGCGACCATCAAGAGCGGGGAAGCGGCCGCACGGCGAGACCTCCGCATGCAACTGGTCTGCGAACGACTCACAGGGACCGTGCAGGACGACGGCTTCGTCTCGCCCGCGATGGAACGGGGCGTGATGCTGGAACCCGCGGCGTTCTCAGCCTACGAGGCGCGGACGGGCAATCTCGCGCAGCGGACGGGGTTCCTCGCGCATGACGACCTCGCGATCGGGTGCTCGCTCGACGGACATGTCGGGGACTTTGAGGGCATCTGCGAATTCAAGTGCCCAAAGAGCGCGACCCATCTCCGGTACCTGCGGGGGGGCGTGGTGCCGCCGGACCACATGCCCCAGATCATCCACAACCTGCTCGTGACGGGCGCGGACTGGTGCGATTTCATGTCGTATGACCCTAGGTTTGGTCCCGGCCTTGAGGCGTTTCTGGTTCGTGTAGAAGCAGACAGCGTCGATCTCAGTGGGTATCTCGCGAAGGTGCTGGTATTCCTTGACGAGATCGATAGGGAAGTTCAAGAAGTCTTAAAGCTGGGGCGGAAATCGTGACACCTGAACATCGGACGTGCGAGCGGTGTAAGGGTGTATTCATGGTCGCCAACTCGCGAGAGAAACTTAGGCGCTTTTGCTCGACCAGTTGCTCTGCGCTGGCGCGTCCTAGCCGTGACCATGGCGCACGGTTCTGGGCGAAGGTTCAACTGGCTGGGCAGGATGAATGCTGGCTATGGGCGGCATCTAGCCAGACCTCTGGATACGGCTCATTCTTCCATCACGGCCGATTGGATCGTGCCCATCGGTTCTCATGGGTGCTGGCGAACGGCCGGCCGATCCCTGAAGGGTTCTCGGTGTTGCATTCCTGCGACAACCCGCGATGTGTGAACCCGTCGCATCTGCGTGTTGGAACACCGGCAGACAACTCCTCAGACATGGTTCGGAAGGGACGCCACGGTGAGCGGAAGTTGACCATTGCCCAGGTTGCCGCCATCCGTATCGATAGACGGCACCACGGGAACATCGCGACCGAATACGGAGTCACCCGCTCGATGGTGAGTGCCATCAAGCGCGGGGACGCATGGAGAGACGTGGCGTGATGGGTGACTTCAAAAAGAACGAAGACGAGCGGGGCGCGTTGTGGATCAAGTCGAGTGCCCGTGGGGAGTTCTTCTCGGGGATCATCGACGGCGAAGCGGTCGTGGTGTTCCGCAACGACAAGAAGGCGCCGGGATCGAAAGCGCCGGACTATCTCGTGTTGAAGGCGAAGCCGCGCGACCAGGCCCCCGCGAGTCACGGCCCGGTGGTGGTCGAGGACGACATCCCGTTCTAGTCATGGTCCCGATCATCCGCGGCGTCGTGAACGAGGCGGGGAAGCTCGAACTCTCTGAGGTGGCGCGGGGGGTGCTCACGCGGCAGCTTCAGAGTCTTGCCGGGAAACCGGTGGACGTCACGGTGCGCGTCCATCGGCACCAACGCAGCCGCCAAGCCAACCGGTTCTACTTCGGGGTCGTGGTGCCGTTGCTCGCGGCGTATTGCGGCTACGAGAAGGACGAGATGCACGAACTCCTGGCGATGCGGTTTCTTCGCATCGCGGACGACCCGGTCACGGGCTCGCCGCGGCGAACGCACACCCCGGAGACGGACAGCAAGGAGTTTGCGGACTACGTCGATGCGTGCATGCGGTTCGGCGCGGCGCTCGGCGTCTACATCCCGAATGCGAACGAGGTGGCCGCATGAGCCTTGCAGACTGTCGTGGTCGCGTGTGGGCGTACCAACAACTGTTCAAGCCGGTGGCCCCTCCACTGTCATGGCTGGCCCGATGCCGTGCCTGGTGGCAGCGGATGCGAAGGAGTTAAAGCCATGCCCTACCTCGACGCCGTTCCTGTGCCGCTCCCCTTCGGCGGGAAGACCGTGAGCAGCCGTCAGGCGTCCCTCAGAGGCGCACAGGTGGCGACGGTGAAGGCCGGGAGCCAAGCGAGTCGGCTGCTCGCGGCCTACGCCACATACGGCCCGCTGACGGATACCGAGATGGCGGCACGGCTCGGTCTACCGGAAGCCAGGATCAGCGCACGACGAGCCGGGTTGATGGTGAAGGGGCTCGTGGTCTACGCAGATACGGTGCAGGGCGCACACACGAAGGTGTGCCGGTGGCGGAAGACGTGACGGTCGGAAGCCTGTTCGCTGGTATCGGCGGCTTCGATCTGGGGTTTGAGCGAGCAGGGTTTGAGATCAAGTGGCAGGTTGAAATTGATCCGTTTTGCCGAGCGGTGCTCGCCAAGCACTGGCCGGCGGTGAGGCGCTACGAGGATGTCCGAACGGCTCATTCTAACGCCCACTGTGGGAGACGCGAAGAGTGCGCGGAACTACACGGCGCGACGGCTCAGGATTCCGCCAACCGGCATCCACGCGGGCGACACCTTGACCGATTGGATCACGCTTTGGGCCACGCCGATTGTGGAACCTGTCTCCCAACCGCCGATGTTCTCTGCGGAGGATTTCCCTGCCAGCCCCACTCACTCGCCGGCCGCCGTGGCGGATCCGCCGATGACCGCGACCTCTGGCCCGAGTACGCCCGTCTCATTCGCGAGCTACGACCACGATGGGTCGTGGCGGAAAACGTGCCAGGGCTACTCTCAAGTGACGCTGGACGGTTCTTTGGAACGGTTCTCGGAGACCTGGCCGCGTGCGGGTATGACGCGGAATGGGATTGCTTACCTGCGTTCGCCTTTGGCGCCCGTCACCGACGCGACCGAGTCTGGATTGTGGCGTACCCAGTAAGCAGGAGAGGGCAACGGCGGCGGTCAGGATTCGCGGAAGCGAGAGCAGAACGGCCACTGCGTCTATCTCCGCGATCAGGTGAAGACAACGCCACGAGCGGAGCACGACAGCGGACGCCATCGCGGCCAACCGGACACGTTGCACTCGGCGGTGAAGATGTGGCCGACTCCCACGAGTCGGGATCACAAGGACGGCTCCGCTCAGGCGTGTGTGAATGTCCCGACGAACGGGCTACTGGGGCGCGTAGTCCACGAATCTTCACGACAACAACCGGACAGTGGCGCGAGTGGGAGCCTGAATCCGGTTTTTGTCGAGTGGCTCATGGGGTACCCGCTCGAGTGGACCGTCTGCGTAGCCTGGGCAACGCGGTTGTCCCGCAGATCACGGAATGGATCGCCCGTCGCATCCTCGACGTAGAAGGTCAGTAAATGCCCAAGCCGACCAAGGCTCCAGCCTTCCGGTTCTACCCGAAAGACTTCCTCACGAGCGAGCGGCAGATCGCCATGTCGGCGGCGGCGGCGGGTGTCTACATCCGCTTGCTCTGCCACTGCTGGCTGTCGGACTCGCTGCCGAACGACCTCGCGATCCTCGCGAAATTATCGGGGGTGGATGACGCTGAGTTCGCGACGATCTGGCCGCTCGTGTCGCCGTCGTTTCTCTCCAATAAAGTTGGCCGTCTGGTGCATCCCAGGTTGATGCACGAACAGAAGAAGCAACTGGACTACTCCAAGTCACAGCGTACGAGTGGGTTACGTGGTGCACAGAAGCGATGGGCTCGCCATAGCGACCCTATTGGTGTCGCCACTGATTCGCCAATGGCGAAAAATGGCTCTTCGTCTTCGTTTCCGTCTTCGTTTCCAGAAGAGAAGACAAACACGCGGCCGAACGATCCGGCAGAGGACCGTGACGAAGGCTTCGATCGGTTCTGGGCGCTCTACCCGTCGAAGAAAGGCAAGAAGGCCGCGTGGCAGGAGTGGCGACGGCTGAAGCCGAGCCAGACGTTCGCGGACCTCATCCTCGCCGCGGTCCAGATTCAGGTCAGATGGCCGGACTGGACCCGTGATGGTGGCCGCTACATCCCGAACCCTGCGACCTGGCTGCATCAAGGCCGGTGGGACGACGAGCCGAAGCGTGGCGTGCGGCCGGACGGTGGCGCGAACCCGATGCCCGTCTCAAGCTGGGAGTGTCTGCATGACCCCCCGTGTGAGGCAGGGACGACGCAGTTTCGGTGTCACCAGCGGTCGATCTTGGAAGCGAACAGGGCGACGGCATGAAGCCGAAGCCCACACCAGCCGTGAAGCCGAACACGACCAGAAGCGGGGCGCTCGCGTGCTCGTACGGCGCTCGTGCCGCCTTAGAGGCGAAGGGCTGATGGCAAGGTGGGGCAAGGCGCAGGTTCAGTTGACGCTGATCCAGCAGATCGTCTACGCCAAGTTAGAGGCACCCGTCCCAGAGCACCGTGTGTGCCCAGAACGGCGTTTCCGATTCGATTGGGCGTGGCCGGATAGGAAGCTGGCCCTTGAAGTCGATGGCGCCGTGTGGGTCAACGGGCGACATTCTCGGGGCTCTGGGATTCAGACCGACTGCGAGAAGTTCAGCATCGCGGCGATCCACGGCTGGCGCGTGATGCGGGTGACGACGGATATGGTGCGGTCAGGCAAGGCCCTACACCTCATCGAGCAGGCGTTGAAGGCGGCGGCCTGAGCGATGAGCAGCCATCACGGGCTGTCGCGCTGGGGCGAGGCCGGCCGCCACCTGAAGCTGCAATGTTCCCGGTGTCCGTTCACGACGAGGCGGCTGTGGGTGGAGGACGGCTACGGCGCCTGTCCGCGGTGTCAGACGCCGCTGGTGCGCCAGCAACCCCGGTATGCGGCCCTCCGCGCCCAAAAGGCACAGGCGGATCTAAGGAGTCAAGCGGAATGAGCATCCAAGCCCGGTACGTCAGAGGCACGGCGGCCTATGAACGCCGACTCGTGAACCAGCGGCTGAACAACCGGCACTGGCGGGCACGGCAGGCGGCGAAGCGCGACCTGATCCTGTGGGCACCTAGGCCGCCGAAGGGGGTGCCAGTGGTGCATGCGCGGATTCCCGCCCCGTTGCGGGGCACGGTGGCGCTGGGGTTGTTTTATGGACTAAGAAGGAAGGTGGCGGCATGACCCCTGATGAGCGCAGACAGGCGTGGTATCGGCTCAACGGGAACCGTGAAGGCAGGAGAGCCGCAGATGCCGCGCATCAATGCTACGAGGGTAATCCTGTCGGGGATGTGGAGGCTGGCAACGCATACGTCCGTGCTCGTCTCGCTGCCCACTTCGGACGGCTGGCACTGGGAGAGGTGGTGGCGAATGACCGCGCTGAACTGGCGGTGCGGATGACCGGCAACGCGGGGCAGACCAGTTGGGTGATCACGCAAGCCTGCGCCGAACACGCCACAGTCGATGAAGATAAGCACCGTCGAGACACGTTGAAGCAATTCTCACAATACGACATGGACATCGTCACGAAGCCGCTGCATCAGAAGGTCGAACGCCTCCTCTCCCGCCTCCACGCCGTCGAGCAGGAGCGGTGCGTGGAGCATCCTACCGGTGATCACCAACTCGTGTGCCTGACGTGCATGGACGCCTCTCTCGGCCCTCCCGTGCCAGCCTGCCCACAGTGCGGGTGCCACAACCCCGACTTCGTAGAAGAGGCTGGATTTGTGTGTCAGAACGGCAACTGTGCCAGGATTTTCCCACAGCCCACCTACTACCGACAGGTGATCACCCAGCCATGAGAAGCGACGTCCCGCTCTCCACCCGTGAACGGCTCCAGCACGCCTTCAGCCAGGACTGCCTGACCGTGGCGCAGTGCGCCCTGATCGTGCAGGTCAGCGTGAAGACGATCCGCCGACGCCTGCCCCAGCTTCCGAGCACGGACATCGCCCGGTCGGGGCGAATCCTCCGCGTGCGGCGTGCGGCCTTGCTCAAGCTGTTCGGGCTGCGGAGCTAGCCGGCCTCCGCGGCGGTCCCGCCGAGAGCTTTTCTGGCCGGTGGGAAACATCGACCGGCCACCCAGACATTCCTATTTTCCCGTGTGGCGGAATCTGACAGGGGGAGGGCTCTGGCGCAGGAGCCGGGAGATCCGTCCCGCCAGGGGCCGGCGATGTCAGGCCGCTTGGAATTTCCGAAGGCCGCTCGGATTCGCCCTATTTTCCCGTGGCCGCTGGACGGATGTGCGCGTGCGCGTCTCCCCAGCGGCGGCCGTGCGGCCCGCGGATAGACGGGTGCGCGTGCGCCCATCGGGCGAGAGCTACACGTATGCGCCTTCGGGCCGACACCCTGAGTAGAATGCCGGCCCGATTCGTCGGTCAGTTCTCAGCCAAGGTTCTATTTCAGGATGGCATCTCCCTTTGTGGCGTACGCGTCAATGAGACGCAAGAGCACCCATCGCAAGGGGTGCCCCTCTTTCGCCGCTTGCGCCTTGACCTTTTCCCAAGTGGCCGGATCGATGTTGCGAATGATGTACGAAGGCATAGAGGTGTGCTCTCCAAAAGGGAATCCCACGCCTAGCCAGGGGCCGGCGTGGGTTTCCAGGGTGCCGATCGATCGCGAGGTGTGGTTAGTAGTGGAGCCCCATCAAGAGCAATTGCTCGGCGCCGTAGACCTTCGGTTGGTCACAGGACACACAGCGGTAGCGTTTCGCGTCCGGTTCGACGTAGGTTTGGGATTTCCCGCAGGCGAGGCAAAATCCTGTGCCTTCGTCCGCGAGAATCGCCCGTTGCAAGGTGGTGAACGCTTGCAGGCGTTGGGTCAGCCCGGTTTTAGTGCGGTAGGTTTTCATGGGGTGCGCTCCAAAGAGTTAAACGTTCGATCGACGCCACTGAGCCCCGATGAATTCCAGGGTGTAAATCAAGTGCTGCCCGGTTTCGTCTAGCCATTCCACATCGACCATCCCATCCTGTAGATGCTCACGCACCCACGCCGCTACGGCACGTTGTGTCGGGAGTGTCGCGAGAATCACATCGTCTGATGAGACGAGATACGTCCCTGTCTTCGTCATAACGCCCTCCGGGTACTGAGGTAGAGCCCGACCAAGCCGAACGTCAGCCACGAGAGGCACAGCGCGATCATTGCGCTTCCCCAGTAGGGCGATTGGTGCCGCAGTGCTCGCACGGACCTGTGCCATAGTCGCCACAGGTTTCACATCGGAACGTTTGGCGTACGCCGCGGATATGTGCGTCCCAAAACCGTGACGCACGGATATACGCCTGTGCGGCCTTCAGAGTAGGGAACGCGTCCTCGTAGCCATCCTCACCCATCACGTAGACTTCAAACAGGGTGGCCGGACCGTGTGGCGTGGGTGTGGTGTTCATGCTGCCACCTCGCGCTTGAGAAACACCATCGGGGTGACCTTCGGCGCGGTGCCGCCGTGCCGAATGATCGTGACATTGCGGGCCGGCGAGGACGTGCCGCAGCACTTCTGGCATTGCTCACAGGTCACCCGGTGACCCATTTCGGCCGATGCAGGGCACGCGAATTCTTGCCCCACGACCAACGCCTGCTCGCGTTCACGGACGCGGAAGTAGCGCCACCCCATCGACATCGCCAGCTGTGCTTCGGCTTCGGTGCTCACTGAGGCCATCAGGTAGCGCGACAGGCGTTGATCGCACCATTGCCATTGCCGGGTATAGCCCGTCCAGCCCTTCACCACGCCCATCGCGGATTCCCAGATGTGAAAGGGCACTGCGGCTGGATCACCGTAGCTGCCACACCGGAGCACGAGCCCGACCAATTCAGACCCGTCCAGGGTGCGGTAACCCCCGCGCGTGTAGCAGCCCCACACGGATTCCGGCGCTTTCGCGACATCGACGTAGCACTCCCGCCCGATGGCCTGTGACGTGCCGTCCAGGCGAATCCCCATCAGCGGGCATCCCTTCGCCCCCTTGCCACAGATGGACTGATGCCCACCGGACATCACGGCTGCCATTGGGGATTCGTCCTCGCAGAGAATCCACGTCTGGAGTTCATCGCCCGTTTTGCTGTTCGCGCTCTGTTTCCGGAGCCCCGTGACAATGAGGACAATCGGCAGGCCGGTGAGACGGGACTTGCCTTGCCAGAGAATGGCACCGTTGGTATTGAGAGGCTTGCGGGCATTGCGGGTAGCGGCTACGGTCATTGAACCCTCGCTTACACCGGCATGTCGCCGGCAGCGTCAGAAGGTCACGTCTCACATACAGGATGTATGTGATAGGCGGATGATAGCCAAGTGCTAGCTACGTGTCAAGTAGACGCGAAAATGCTAAGGATTTCGCACCTCCAGAACCACCAACACGAGCGGATTTCCGCACGGGCTCGTAAGTGCCTCAGCCATCAGTACTTCCACGAACGTTAAAAAACACCGATTCTCAAGAAGGGGACGTCAAGAGGACTGAGGTGGTCAGACGTGGTCCCACAGGGTCAGAATTTGACTCCCACAAAGAAATCTGCAACATTCTTTCAGTAGGAGTGCTTAGGGCTGCGCCCTGGCAGACCTACGACGGTGAGCCCCTTGGGCGAACACCTCCTACCCGCCTATCTACCTCGCATCATCTACTCCGGTGTCAAAATATTGACACTCCCCAGCGGTAGACTCCCGCCACGACACAGGATGGCCGGCCACCGAGCTACGCCACAGCCACGCCAATACGCCCCCCATACACCCTCGACACACCCTCAAAACACCGGGCGACTAGGCAGGCGCAGTCCCAATTCCAGGCCGGCGACACAGCCCATGCACCGCCCACTTTCGCCCCCCCAGCGCCGGGGCAAAAGCGAAAGCTGCTGATAACCCTAACCTTTAAGGCAAGGTCCGATATGCAGTCTTATGTTAACCTGTAAGTTGTTGATTCTTAAGGGTGAAGCCAGAGTCCCTATGGGGTAAGCATAGGAGCGGCAATGGGCCGGAATCCCGGCCCACGAGGGCGCGGGGGGCCTAGCCCACCCCGGACATTTTTTTAAAGTTTATGGACGAACAGGACGACGACCTGACCGCGATGGAAGCGTTGCCGGCGAAGCCGAAGCGGGTGTGGAAGAAGCGGAAGCGGCTGGAGCACCCGAAGAAGGTGAAGAGCACGACGGGGCTGGTGACGGACCCGAAGAATCCGATGCCGAAGGGGCATGGGGGGATTGGGGTGAAGCTGACGCGGGAGCAGCGAAATGCGGCGGTGCATACGTTGTTGCATCAGATCGAGCGGGGGCGGATGCCGAGCCAGGTGGTGCGGCTGGTGGCGAAGCGGTATGGGAAGCACGAGGGCTCGATCTGGAAGTTATTGAGCAAGTACCGAAGGCCAACGACGAAGGCCGCGACGTGGTATTTGCGGACGCAGGCGTTTGCGATGGCGCAGAACATTGTCGAGAAGGGGAGTCCGGCGGACCACATTGACGTGCTGTCGCGGCCGAATATCGGGGTGTTGGAGCCGATCAAGAAGGTGGGGGGCGAGGGTGGGAGCGGGCTGTTTATTTCGGTGCAGGTCGGGAGTTGTGGGGGGGTGGCGAGCGTGGGACCGAGCATTCTGAGCGCGAGGGCGCCGCAGGAGATCACGGATGGCGAAGTCAGCAGTGAAGGCTGGGCCGGCGAAGATGGCGAGCCCCAGCGGGGGTAAGGGGCCCCTCGCGGGGAAGAAACCAGCGGGGTATCAGGGGCTGATGAATCGATTGACGACGGGCACGCCGGGACCGAAGAAGGGCCGCTGAGTGGAGCCGATTCAGTTTCGGCCGCGGGACGGGGGGGCGTGGCCGGCGGTGGACGGGTGGGTGAAGGACGACTGGCGGCAGTGGCTGCTGGAGCACAACCGGTATCCCTTTCTGCGCCAGTGGACGCCGCCGCAGTGTGGGCGGTACCTCGCGATCGACCGGTATCAGTACGGCGTGGGGCTGAAACGGCGGGATGCGGACAAGCTGACGTGGTTTTACCTGCCGGGACCGCAAGCGGTGCATCTGCATGCGTCGAAAGTGCCGAACCTGCTGTATGGCGGCGCGGCGGGGGGGATGAAGAGCCACTCGGCACGGTGGGATGCCTATCGGCACTGCCTCGCGATTCCGGGGTTTCGGGCGATTGTGATGCGGCGGGAGCTTGAGCAACTGCGGCGGAACCACTTGGACAAGGCGCGGAGCGAGTGCGCGAAGATCAACGCCTTCATGGACGCGGAGGTGATGAAGTTCGGCATCACCAACCACGAAATCGAGTTCACGGGGCACCCGAAAGGGCAGGAGAGCAAGATTATTTTCGGCCATTGTCAGCGAGTGGGCGACG